>Ga0137308_100187_pt1 | contig 114976 bp, 84 predicted proteins | sample Inofrocosms_June_FD_97181 | JGI IMG/M metagenome (GOLD analysis project Ga0137308, IMG submission 97181) | Mouse cecal microbial communities from Vienna, Austria - N-Acetylneuraminic and N-Acetylglucosamine D2O microcosms_June | ecosystem: Host-associated > Mammals > Digestive system > Large... | reverse complement strand
TTTATCTGGAAGTGAGCCGCCCTAAATTTCACGTTTATTTTTTAACAAGCTCTTAATTTCAAGGCATCAAAATGAAAACTACACAGCAGCCATGATGATGTGCCCGAAAAACTCTATGGAGCATGGATTCTGAGTATGTTTGCGGTGAATTATTGCCTTGGCAAAGAAAACTCAGACAGATATAAAACCAACTGCAAAAATACACTTGGCTGATCAGGAAGTCAGGCAATATGCGTGTATAGAATCATGGTAAATGGAAATGTTACGGTGTATCGGGCATGCATTGACATCCGTATTGCCAGACTGCAAAGTTACAACAATATGTTGTAAAACATAAAAAAAAATCTTTCAGAATAAATAATAAGTGTTAATTTTACACCCATTATTGCAGATTAATAAAAATCTGTGTCTTAAGGTGAATTTATATTAATTGTTATATTAAAATATCTAACATGAAACTCCTTGGTTATTCGGCATTTGTGCTATCATTGGCGGGCGTTTGCTCTTGTGGCACAGGAAAGGATGCCGCTCAATTGACAAAATCAGGACTTGATCCCCAAAAATTCGAATCGGTTATAAACGGAGATTCAACCGCTCTGATAACCCTCTCAAATGCGTCAGGCATGGAGGTGTGTGTCACAAATTACGGCGGCAGAATAGTTTCAATCATGGTTCCCGACAAAAACGGTGAGTTTAAGGATGTAGTTTTGGGTTTTGACAGTGTAGGCGCCTATACGCCAGAGGTCAACAAATCTGATTTCGGTGCAGCGATAGGCAGATATGCCAACAGAATCAATCAGGGATGTTTTGTGCTTGACGGTGACACAATACAGTTGCCTCGGAACAATTACGGACATTGTCTGCATGGCGGCACAGACATGGGGTCGCTCGGATGGCAATATCGTGTCTATAAGATAGAGAACGCCACTGATTCAACCCTCACACTTTCCATTGACTCTCCCGATGGCGACAATCAGTTTCCGGGAAATGTAAAGGCGTTTGTCAAATATACTTTGCAGTCGGATAATGCTCTTCGAATTGATTATTCCGCAACAACAGACAAACCGACCATAATCAATCTTACTAATCATTCGTATTTCAACCTTTCCGGGGATCCCGAACTCAGTGTCACTGATGAGAATGTATGGATCAACGCATCCAATTACACTCCTGTTGACAGCACATTCATGACAACGGGTGAGATTGTGCCAGTAAAAGGCACTCCTATGGATTTCACGGAAGAGAAACTTCTCGGCAAAGATATAGAGTCTGATTTCGTGCAGGTTCGATATGGAAACGGATTTGACCATAATTTTGTGCTTGATACGAACGGCAGTCTTGAGGAATGTGCGGCTCGTGTCTCTGATCCACGTTCAGGCATTGTGCTTGAGGTATTCACCAATGAACCCGGTGTGCAGTTCTATACCGGCAATTTCCTTGACGGAACCGTGACAGGTAAAAAAGCAAAGGTGTATAATCAGCGTCATGGTCTTTGTCTTGAGACTCAGAAATATCCTGACACTCCTAATAAACCGGCATGGCCCTCTGCGACTCTTCGCCCGAGTGAGACATACGGCAGCACATGCGTCTATAAATTTTCGACTAAACAATAATCATAATACTTAAAATCTAACTACTTTAATTATGGCATTACTCGACTGGGTAGTTATCACTCTATTTGCTCTTGCCCTCATAGGCATAATCGTATGGGTGATGCGCCAGAAACAGAACAATGCCGCTGATTATTTCCTTGGCGGCAAAGATGCGACATGGATAGCTATTGGAGCCTCTATCTTTGCATCGAATATCGGCTCCGAACATCTCATCGGTCTTGCAGGTTCCGGAGCTTCTTCCGGAATGGCAATGGCTCATTGGGAGATTCAGGGATGGATGATACTTATTCTCGGCTGGGTGTTCGTGCCTTTTTATTCCCGTTCGATGGTTTATACCATGCCGGAATTCCTCGAGCGTAGATTTAATCCACAGTCCCGTACAATTCTTGCGACAATTTCTTTGATAAGTTATGTGCTTACAAAAGTAGCGGTAACAGTCTATGCCGGAGGTCTTGTATTTCAGCAGGTATTCGGAATCGACAAGTTATGGGGAATAGATTTCTTCTGGATTGCGGCAGTAGGTCTGGTGCTTATAACTGCATTATATACGATTTTCGGAGGTATGAAATCGGTATTGTATACATCAGTCCTGCAAACACCGATATTGCTTCTCGGATCCTTGATCATTCTGGTTCTTGGACTTAAAGAACTTGGTGGCTGGGAAGAAATGATGCGTATTTGTTCTTCTGCAAAAGTTAACGAATACGGCGATACTATGGTAAATCTAATTCGTGATAACAATGACGCGCAATATCCTTGGCTCGGGGCGTTGATCGGATCCGCTGTAATCGGTTTCTGGTATTGGTGTACAGACCAGTTTATTGTGCAGCGCGTGTTGTCCGGAAAAAATGAGAAGGAAGCGAGACGAGGCACAATTTTCGGTGCTTATCTTAAACTTCTTCCGGTATTCCTTTTCCTTATACCCGGAATGATCGCTTTCGCTTTGCACCAGAAACTCGGTTCCTTCCTTCCAATGCTTCCCAGTGGTCTTCCAAATTCAGATGCTGCTTTCCCCACTTTGGTGGCAAAACTTCTTCCGGCAGGAATCAAGGGTCTTATCGTATGTGGAATACTTGCGGCATTGATGAGTTCACTTGCGTCATTGTTCAATTCATCAGCCGCATTGTTCACAATTGACTTTTATCAGCGATTCAAACCCAAGACCGATCCCAAGAGACTTGTTAAGATCGGACAGGCTGCGACTGTTGTGATTGTGATTCTCGGTATCCTGTGGATTCCGGTGATGCGTTCCATCGGAGATGTTCTGTATCTCTACCTGCAGGACGTTCAATCTGTTCTTGCACCTGGAATTGCAGCGGCATTCCTTTTAGGTATCGTTTGGAAGAGGGCTTCTGCTCAAGGCGGTATGTGGGCATTGCTGACCGGTATGATTATCGGTCTTACACGACTTGGAGCGAAAATCTATTATTCAAACCTCGGTGTTGAGGCGGGCGCATCAGAAAATCCCAGTATTTTCCAACAGATTTTCTATGATGAGAATTGGTTGTTCTTCTGCGGATGGATGTTGTTGCTGTGTCTTGCAGTCGGTTTTGTAGTTTCAATGTGCACAAAAGCCCCCGATGCTTCAAAAATACAGGGGCTTGTATTTGGCACATCTACTCCCGAACAGCGTCTTGCTACCCGTCACAGCTGGAATGCATGGGATATTGTAAACTCAATAATCATCCTTGGCATAACGGTTGCATTCTACATATATTTCTGGTAATATATGGTGTTCTGCCGCGTTAGGCAATACTTGCGTGGCAGAACACAGACAGTAATTTTGCATCTACATTGTATTCAGATTTTGAAGATCGCATGGAATTTGTATGAACTGATTATGGCATGGCGGTCTTGATAATAAGCATTATCTGAAATGGCACAGAAAGAAAACAACTATTATAAGCAGCATGACAGATTGTATCTGAGTGTTGACTGTATCGTGTTCGGTTTGAATGAAGGTAATCTGAAGCTCTTGCTTATACAGCGGGATTTCGAGCCGCACAAAGGTGAGTGGTCATTAGTGGGTGGTTTTGTCAACTATGATGAGAGTGTTGACAACGCCGCGCAAAGGATTCTGAAGAATCTGACAGGACTTGATGGCGTATATATGCACCAGATAGGTACTTTCGGAGAGGTCGAGCGAGATCCTGGAGAGAGGGTAGTGTCGGTTGCATATTCGGCATTGCTGAATTTTCCGGATATTGACCATGAGATTCTGAAAGCTCATAACGCCCATTGGGTTGACTTTAATAATATTCCGAGTCTTTGTCTTGATCACAACGAAATGATTAAGAAAGCGATCAAGAAGATCCAGACCAAATTCCGGACAGAACCTATAGCATTTCGTCTGTTGCCCCAGCGATTCACCCTGACTCAGCTTCAGCAATTGTATGAAACATTGCTTGGTGTGAAAATAGACAAACGTAATTTCAGACGCCGCGCTTTGGAAAACAGTTGCATTGTGTGTACAGATTTGGTAGACAAGGAGAATTCACGTCGCGGCGCGCGACTTTATGAATTCAGCAGTGATGCCGCAGGTGTGGAAAGTTTTAAAATGTAGTGTATTATAATTCTATAATAATTCTCCTTATGCTCGAAGAATTAAAAGAAAAAGTTTTTAAAGCAAATCTCGACCTCGTGAAACATGGTCTTGTCATTTTCACATGGGGAAATGTTTCCGGCATTGACAGAGAGAAAGGTCTTGTTGTGATCAAACCCAGCGGAGTGAGTTATGATGATATGAAAGCCGATGATATGGTTGTTGTAGACCTTGTCTCAGGAAATGTGGTTGAAGGATCTTTACGACCATCCTCAGATACCCCGACACATCTTGCTCTATATCGGGCTTTTCCGGAGACCGGGGGTGTAGTGCACACTCATTCAACTTATGCCACGGCTTGGGCGCAGGCAGGAATTGATCTTCCCAACATTGGCACTACCCATGCCGATTATTTCCACGATGCGGTGCCATGCACAAGAGACATGACTGAACCAGAAGTCAAAGGTGATTATGAACTTGAGACCGGGAATGTGATAGTCGAGCGTTTCGGGGGCATGAATCCGATGCATACTCCGGGCGTTCTGGTCAAGAATCATGGGCCGTTCGCGTGGGGAACCACTCCGGCTGATGCCGTGCATAATGCTGTTGTGCTTGAGCAGATAGCAAAAATGGCAAGTATCGCATATACAGTCAATCCCTCGTTGACGATGAATCCGCTGCTGGTTGAGAAGCATTTCTCCCGCAAGCACGGACCCAATGCATATTATGGGCAGTCGAATAACAAATAATACGTCAAACAACATTAATATTACATAGCAATGGAAATTTTTGATCAATATGAGATATGGTGGATAACCGGTGCCCAGCTTCTTTATGGAGGTGATGCCGTAGTAAAAGTGGATGCTCATTCCAAAGAGATGGTAGAGGGTCTTAACAAATCCGGTGTCCTGCCTGTAAAAGTTGTCTATAAAGGAACTGCGAACTCATCACGCGAGGTCAGTGAACTGATGAAGGCTGCTAACAATGATTCCAGGTGTGCAGGTGTGATTACATGGATGCATACATTCTCTCCTGCCAAGATGTGGATTCACGGGCTTCAACAGCTTAAAAAGCCGTTGCTGCATTTCCACACGCAGTATAATGCAGAAATTCCATGGAATGAAATCGATATGGATTTCATGAATCTAAACCAGAGCGCGCATGGAGACCGCGAGTTCGGACATATCTGCACCCGCATGCGCATTCGCCGCAAAGTAGTTGTCGGTCACTGGACAGACAAAGAAGTTCTGAAGAAAATCGCAGTCTGGGAGCGAGTAGCTGTCGCATGGGCTGATGCACAGGATATGCTGATTATCCGTTTTGGAGACCAGATGAACAACGTGGCAGTTACTGACGGTGACAAAGTTGAAGCCGAGCAGCGTCTCGGTTATCATGTGGATTATTGTCCGGTAAGCGAATTGATGGAATATCACAAACAGATTAAGGAAGATGATATCCGGCGTCTTGTTAATGAGTATTTCCGCCTTTACGAGCATAACCATGACATGGAGATTCCTGCATCGGCAGAATATAAGTCAGTGTGGAATGCGGCTCATGCCGAGCTTACTCTTCGTGCCATTCTCAAAGCAAAAGGAGCGAAAGGATTTACAACCAACTTCGATGATCTCGGAACAGACGACATAAATGATCCGAAATTTGTTGGATTCGACCAGATTCCCGGACTTGCCTCGCAGCGTCTTATGGCGGAAGGATACGGCTTCGGAGCGGAAGGTGACTGGAAATCAGCCGCGCTTTATCGTTCCGTATGGGTCATGTCGGAAGGCAAGGCTTGTTCATTTCTGGAAGACTATACCCTGAATTTCAATGGTAAAGACAGCTCGATACTTCAGGCGCATATGCTTGAGGTGTGTCCGTTGATAGCAGAAGAGAAGCCGCGTCTTGAAGTGCACTTCCTCGGCATCGGTATCCGCAAGGCACAGACTGCGAGACTTGTGTTCACGTCTCGCCCCGGTGACGGATGCACTGCTACCGTCGTTGATCTTGGCAACCGTTTCCGTTTAATTGTTAATGATGTTGAATGTATAAAATCCAATCCTATGCCCAATCTGCCTGTGGCATCCGCACTTTGGAAGCCGATGCCTGATTTCGAGACAGGGGCAGGTGCATGGATTCTTGCAGGAGGCACACACCATTCTTGCTTCTCATATAATCTTTCTCAGGAATATTGGGAGGATTATGCTGAGATTGCAGGCATAGAGATGGCTGTTATAGACAAGAACACGACTATACCTGAGTTCAAGAATACACTTCGCTGGAATGAGGTATATTACATGCTCAACAAGTCTCTTTGCTAATCCCTGCTGATCATGGATGCTAAAGAAACAATAAGACAGGGTAAGGCAGTGCTCGGAATAGAACTCGGGTCTACCCGCATCAAGGCTGTATTGATAGATGAGGATAACCGTCCTATTGCCCAGGGTTCTCATGAATGGGAGAACCAGCTTGTCGACAATCTCTGGACTTACAGCATTGACGCCATATGGTTCGGAGTGCAGGATTGTTATCGAGATCTGAGAGCCAATGTGGTCGAAGAATATGGTGTGGAGATTGAAACGCTTTCCGCTATCGGAGTCAGTGCGATGATGCATGGATATATGCCGTTTGACAAAAACGGCAGAATTCTTGTGCCGTTCCGCACCTGGAGAAATACCAATACCGGAGTTGCCGCAGCCGAATTGTCTGAACTTTTCAATTACAACATACCGTTACGTTGGAGCATATCTCATCTATATCAGGCGATTCTTAACAAAGAGGAGCATGTTGGAGAAATAGATTTTCTTACCACACTTGCCGGTTATATACATTGGCAACTTACGGGTGAGAGAGTTCTGGGTATTGGAGATGCTTCAGGAATGTTGCCTGTTGACCCGGAGACAAAGAACTACTCGTCACGTATGATAAAGCAGTTTGATGAACTTGTGGCTCCATATTCATACCCTTGGATGCTTGAAGATATTCTGCCGAAATGTCTGTTGGCGGGTGAAAATGCAGGTGTCCTGACGGAAGAGGGTGCCCGGCATCTCGACATATCCGGCAATCTGAAGTCCGGTGTGCCGGTGTGCCCGCCGGAAGGTGATGCCGGTACAGGTATGGTCGCGACCAATGCCGTGAAGCAACGCACAGGAAATGTATCCGCCGGCACGTCTTCGTTTTCGATGATTGTCGTGGAGAAAGAGCTTTCAAAGCCATATGAGATGATAGATATGGTTACTACTCCCGACGGTTCGCTCGTTGCCATGGTGCATTGCAACAACTGCACGTCAGATTTGAATGCATGGGTAGGAATTTTTCGTGAGTTTCAGGAAATGATGGGTATGCCTGTAGATATGAATGAATTATACGGGAAACTCTATAATCATGCTCTTTCGGGAGATGCCGATTGCGGCGGGTTGCTCTCTTACAACTATTTCTCCGGCGAGCCTGTCACCGGTCTTTCAGAGGGTCGTCCGTTGTTCGTTCGGTCGGTAACAGATAGATTCAACCTTGCCAATTTTATGCGTTCACATCTTTTGGGTGCTGTCAGCGTGTTGAAAATAGGCAATGACATTCTTTTCAATGATGAGAAAATCAAGGTTGACAGAATTACCGGTCACGGAGGTCTGTTCAAGACAAAAGGAGTCGGACAGAGAGTGCTTGCGGCGGCGCTTAACTCGCCCATTTCTGTAATGGAGACAGCCGGAGAGGGTGGAGCCTGGGGTATGGCGTTGCTTGCGGGCTATCTTGTGAACAACGCTGATGACAGGACTCTTTCTGATTATCTTGATACTGTGGTATTTGGAGGAAATGTAGGAAACAGCATATCTCCGACAGCGGAAGAGGTAGAAGGTTTCAACCGATATATCAAATCCTACATTGCGTGTCTGCCAGTAGAGCAGTCGGCTGTTGATTGCAAAAAATGAACTTGACAAAAATCTATCCTATATTGCAAAAACGGGGGGCGACAATTTTAGCTCCCCGTTTTTCATTTCCGTCAGGTAAACGCGAGCCAGCCATATACTTTCCATTGAAACAGAAACATAGGGATTTTTTTGTTTAATAGCTGAGTAATTAGTAAATTTGCATTATGAAAACGAATGTAGCAGTTTTTTTCGGCGGTCGCTCCGTTGAGCATGAGATTTCGGTAATCTCCGCCCTTCAGGCAATCAATGCCTTTGATAAAGAAAAATATAACATAATTCCGATATATATATCCAAACAAGGACGCTGGTATACGGGTGATAATCTTCTTGACATCCGTAATTATCGGGATATGAAGAAAGTTATTGAAGATGCTGAGGAAGTGTTCATGCGCCCTGAATACGGAGATTATAACCTCTATAAGGTTAATACGGGCATGTTCTCTAAGCGTAATCCGGTTGTTGCTGAATTGCATGTGGTTATTCCAGTGCTACACGGAACAAACGGCGAGGATGGTATTTTCGAGGGTTTGCTTGAGACAATCGGCATACCGTTTGCAGGATGCAATACTCTCTCAAGTGCCAACGGTATGGACAAGATAACAATGAAGATGATTCTTCGCGAATGTGGCGTGCCGGTGGTGGATTATGTGTGGTTTACTGACCGTCAGTGGCTTTCGTCAAAAGATGACATAATTTCCAAAGTTGAGAGCAAACTCGGTTATCCCGTAATTGTAAAGCCGGCAAATCTGGGGTCAAGCGTGGGTATCGGCAAGGCATCAAACAGGGAAGAACTTATAGAAAAAGTGGATAATGCGGAGAAATTCTCACAGCGCATTATTGTTGAACATATGATCGAGCAGCTTAAGGAGATCAACTGTTCTGTACTTGGTGATGCCGATGAGCACGAATCTTCAGTTTGCGAGGAACCGATAAAGACTGGAGATTTTCTTTCTTACGAAGACAAATATATGGGCGGATCCAAAACTACAGCCGGTATGCAGGCAAGCGAGAAGCGGATCCCTGCTGATCTGCCTGAAGCAGTAAGTGAGAAAATACGCTGCATGGCAGGTGAGACATTCCGCGTGCTTTCCTGTCATGGAGTAAGCAGGGTAGATGTTATGGTAGATGAAAAAGACAACAGTATTTATGTAAATGAAATCAACACAATTCCGGGGTCGTTGTCTTTTTATCTATGGGAAGCCAGCGGCATTTCATTTACCCAGCTTATGGATCGTCTCGTACAACTTGCCTTAAAGCGCAAGCGTGCAATCGACCGCAAGACATTCACATATGACCATAACATATTTTCGCTTGGCGGTGGTGTAAAAGGTGCCAAAGGCGCAAAGGGCGCGAAGATCTGAATCATATATCAGCATAATAACAATATAACATTGCACAATAGATGGCAAAGAATTTTAAGGAATACAGCAAACAGCTCAATCTTTCCGAAATCAACAAAGAGATGTTGAAGCTCTGGGATGCCAATTCGCTCTTCGAAACAAGTATGAAAGAGCGTGAGGGTTGCCCTACTTTCGTGTTTTTTGAGGGTCCCCCTTCCGCCAATGGTATGCCCGGCATCCATCACGTCATGGCGCGTACTATTAAAGACATAATTTGCCGCTATAAGACAATGAAAGGCTTCCATGTGAAGCGTAAAGCCGGATGGGATACTCATGGACTTCCGGTGGAACTTGGTGTTGAAAAAACACTTGGAATCACAAAGGAAGATATCGGCACTAAAATATCTGTAGATGAATATAATGCCGCCTGTCGCAGGGAGGTTATGAAATATACGAGAGAGTGGACTGATCTTACCCATAAGATGGGATATTGGGTCGATCTGGACAATCCATATATCACCTACGACAACAGATATATTGAGTCTGTATGGTGGTTGCTCAAAGAGCTTTATAACAAGGGCTATCTTTACAAAGGTTATACAATCCAGCCATATTCTCCAGGTGCCGGCACTGGACTCAGCTCGCATGAACTGAATCAGCCGGGTTGCTATCGTGATGTCAAGGATCTCACTGCAACCGCCCTTTTTACGATCAAGGATCCCAAACCCGAAATGGCGGGATGGGGGCGTCCGTGTTTTCTTGCGTGGACAACAACTCCGTGGACACTTCCTTCCAACACGGCTTTATGTGTCGGACCCAAATTCGAGTATGTTGCCATAAGAACCTACAACCCATATACAGCTGAAAAAATCACAGTTGTGATGGCTTCCGATCTTGTAGGCTCTTATTTCAAGAAAGAAGGGGAGACACTTTCACTTGAGGATTATAAACAAGGTGACAAGGTTTTGCCATACCGTATTGTAGGCAGATTCTCCGGTGAAGATCTCATAGGCATGCATTATCAGCAGCTTATGCCATGGGTCAAGCCTGTCGAGAAACTCAATGAATATAGCGCGACATACGTAACGGAATTTGCCGAGGCTAATCCCGGTAACGTTTTCACAGTCGGCAACGACCGCTTTGTGGAGATGGCAGAATGTGCGTTCCGTGTCATTGGTGGAGATTATGTCACCACAGACGATGGTACCGGTATCGTTCATATAGCTCCGACATTCGGTGCTGATGACGCCAAGGTGGCAAAAGCTGCGAATATCCCCCCTTTGTTCATGATAAACCGACGCGGCGAGACGCGTCCCATGGTAGATCTTCAGGGTAAATTCTATCTTATAGAGGATCTCGCGCCTGAATTCGTTGAGAAATGTGTAGATGCGGGTGAATATGGAAGTCATGCCGGAGAGTATGTGAAGAATGCCTATGATCCGCGTTTCACGCAGAATGGAAAATATGACGAGACCGCCGCTGCCAAGGAAGAGGATCTCAATGTGCGTCTCTGCATGGAGATGAAGCAGGCAGGAGAAGCTTTCAGAACGGAGAAACACGTTCACAATTATCCTCATTGCTGGCGCACTGACAAACCTGTGATCTATTATCCACTCGACAGCTGGTTTATCCGGACTCCGCAGGCACGGGAGCGTTTGATAGAACTCAACGAGACGATTAAATGGAAGCCTGCGTCAACAGGCACAGGACGTTTTGGCAAATGGCTTGAAAATGTGCAAGACTGGAATCTTTCACGTTCTCGCTATTGGGGCACACCTCTTCCGATCTGGAGAACCGATGATGGTAAAGAAGAGGTCTGTATCGGTTCATATGAGGAATTATGCGAATTAATAGACCGCTCTGTGGCAGCCGGGTTTATGACTGAAAATCCATTTACTGCAAAAGGATTCAAACCTGGAGAATACACAGGTGACAACTACGATAAAATAGATATTCACCGGCCATATGTAGATGATATAGTTCTTGTCTCTGAAAGCGGTAAGCCAATGAAGCGCGAGACAGACCTGATTGATGTGTGGTTTGATTCTGGTGCGATGCCTTACGCTCAGATTCATTATCCTTTTGAAAACAAAGAGTTGCTCGATTCGCACGAAGTTTATCCTGCAGATTTTATTGCAGAAGGCGTGGATCAGACTCGTGGCTGGTTCTTCACATTGCATGCGATTGCCGGAATGGTTTTCGACTCGGTCGCATACAAGGCTGTTATCTCCAACGGTCTTGTGCTTGACAAAAACGGAAACAAGATGTCAAAGCGACTCGGAAATGCTATAGATCCTTTTGGAAATATCGAGAAATTCGGAAGCGACCCGGTAAGATGGTACATGATTTCAAATTCGCAGCCATGGGATAATCTCAAGTATGACGAAGAAGGAGTGGCAGAAGTAAGCCGCAAGCTTTTCTCCACACTATACAATACCTACAAATTCTTTGCACTCTATGCGAATGTGGATGGATTTACAGGCACAGAGCCACAGGTAAAGCTCTCTGAACGACCTGAAATTGACAGGTGGATTCTTTCTTTGCTCAACAGTCTTGTTGTCGAAGTGGAGACAGCTCTTGATGATTACGAGCCTACACGTGCGGCGCGAGCCATAGACACATTTGTAAATGACAATCTTTCCAACTGGTATGTGCGCCTTAACCGTAAGCGTTTCTGGGCAGGAGAGATGGACAATGATAAATTGTCTGCGTATCAGACGCTATATGCTTGTCTTAAGACTGTGGCGCAGCTGATGGCTCCGTATGCTCCGTTTTATGCTGACCGTCTGTATGCGGATCTTATGGCTCCATCGCTGGAAAACGGTGGATATGCATCGGTGCATCTGTCAGACTTCCCTGAAGCTGACACTACCGCTATAGACAAGGCTCTTGAAGAGAGAATGAGTCTGGCTCAGGTTATTACTTCCAATGTGCTCGCATTGAGAAGAAAAGTGAATCTGAAAGTCCGTCAGCCTCTTCAGACACTTTTGATTCCTGTTACAGATGCCTCGCAAAGAGAAGCTGTTGAAGGAATCAAGGGTATAGTGCTTGATGAGGTGAATGTAAAAGAGCTGAAGATTGTCGACAACGAGGAGAGTGGTCTTGTTAAAAGAGTCAAGGCGGATTTCAAGAAACTCGGTCCGAAATACGGCAAGATTATGAAGGCACTTGGTAAGGCGATTACCGAGATGAGTCAGAAAGATATCGCAGATCTGGAAAAAAATGGTTCGTTCATCTTCTGTGGGCTTCCGGAGCATCCTGTTGTCACACTTGAGGATGTAGAGGTTATTCCGGAGGATGTGCCAGGCTGGCTTGTGACAAACGAGGGGAATGTGACAGTCGCTCTTGATGTTACTCTCACACCGGAGTTGCGTAATGAAGGTATGGCACGTGAACTTATCAACCGCATCCAGAACATACGTAAATCATCCGATTTCGAGATAACAGACAAAGTGACTGTAGAGTTATCGGAAACTCCTGCCGTAAAAGCCGCGCTTGAGGCGTTCAAGGACTATATTTCGGCACAGGTTCTTGCGGATGACATATTGGCATCACCGGATATTGCCGGAGAAAATGTTGTGGAGCTTGATATTGACGGTGAGAAAATACTCGCCAAAGTAGATAGAAAATGACAGATCAGGAGATAAGAAAACCGTTAGACAAAATAAGCAAGTCATCCGGCATTTCTGCCGGATGGCTTGCACTTATTATTGCCTTCGTGGTAATAATCGCAGACCAGACACTGAAGATATGGATCAAGACGAATTTCTATATTGGAGAAGATTATGAGATATTCAGATGGTTTCATATCAAGTTTATAGAAAATAACGGAATGGCTTTCGGACTTGAATTATGGAATAAGCTTGTTCTTACATTCGGGCGTATAATCGCTGTCGCTCTGTTCGTATGGTTCATAATCAAGGTCAAGGATATCAAAGGAATCAGAAAAGGTTTCATAGTAGCCGTTGCATTGATTGCAGCAGGAGCTGCGGGTAATATTTTTGATTGCGTATTTTACGGGAAAATATTTAATAATCCCATGCCGCCGCAAGTAGCGGAAATATTCCCTGCCGACGGAGGGTATGCCGGATGGTTCGAAGGGAAAGTTGTGGATATGCTTTATTTCCCGTTCTTTGATTTCTATTGGCCGGAGTGGATGCCGGTGGTAGGGGGCAGTTATTATGAGTTTTTTGCCTATATATTCAATATTGCCGATTCCTCCATCTGCATCGGTGTTGCATTGTTGATATTATTCTATTCGAAGGATGCATCTGTTGCTTTCAAGGCGATAGGTGGAGATTCGGCGAAAACAGAATCTGAAGCCAAATGACAAAAGGTGCCCTCTTTTTGTATATATCAGTATCACTGATGCTGTTGAGCAGCTGTGACAAGCGTCCGAAAGGAGTGCTTTCAGATGACGAAATGGTGCGTCTTATTGCCGATATTGAAGTCGCCGAGGTATATATGCAGCAACATAATTCCGGCTACTATAACGACAGTGTCAGAGACAGTGCCGTTCAATGGGCACTTGAAAGGCATGGACTCACTAAGGCTGATTTTGACTCGACAATGACCTGGTACGGTCGAAATATTGACGAATATCGTGATTTATATGGCAAGGTAGATGTGGAGCTTGCTGCAAGGCAACGTGCAGTCACGGGTATGGAAGACACAGATATTGTCTCTACAGATCTGTGGCCATATTCAAGACATATGATAGTTTCGGCAAATGGGTCTTCAGACGGTCTGTCATTCTCATTGCCTTCGGAAGACATTCAGAAGGGAGACCGGATAACGTGGAAAATGCGATTGAAAGGGTTGTCTTCCGGAAATATACTTTTAGGAGTAGACTATGATAACGGCACATCCTCGTATTCGTATCAGTCACAGAACGGCATGTCAAAAGGGGAGGTCATGTTGCAGACCGACAGTGCACTTCAGGTCAGGAGAGTATATGGCTATGTCCGTGCAAATGATGTGTCATCCTTGCCGATGTGGATCGACAGTATTTCTCTGAAACGAACTCCTATCGACAGCACAGAGTATTATCGGATACATTCACAACGCAGATATTCTGGTTTTCACAAACGTGAGAAATCCGGAGCTGCAAAAGACAGTTTGAAAACAAAAATGGATGCCGGACCTGCAGGACTCGAAAAAAATGAAGGTATACTGTCGTTGCCATCTCGGTCAAAACCAGCATTGAACAAGACTGTACGATTAAAGGAAATAAACTAGATAAAGGCTATTCCGGCTCAAGAGCTGGCTCCTGTCAGAGAGAGATGAGAGAATTGAAAATACTCACAAGAAGATTATATAAAAGAGACCGGAATGGGAATATACAAGTATTCTCTTTTCCGGTCTTGTCTGTAGATATCAATAATAACGACTTTCAGTCGGTCAATGCAAACGCTCAAGGCAAATTCAATGTTATGGTAAACGGTTTCAGGCTGGAAGAATTTGTCTCCGAAATTCCATCGACTTTGTTTGTTGACCACGCATTGTATCTTGTAGAGGATTCAGACGGCTGGCATCTGTCTTCCCTCAATCAAGCGGAATGTTGATGTTTATCGAGGGGAGCAGTGTCCATGATAAAAGCGGATTCCAATTCACGTTTACAACCCCTCTTGAACCGTATCTTCCGCTGTATGGATAGAGCCTTTGGGTGTAATAGCGTCCTCCTCTGAGATATTTGACCACATACGTGTCGTCACTGACTCGCCATACCTTCACATCGCGACCTCCGCGAGCTGCATAGGCAACCATCTTGCGTAACTGGCGATCATAGTCTTTATGGTATTTATGCTCGATTTTACGACGTTCTTTCCAATATTTTTTCTCAGCTTTTCTTGCTTTTTTCAAATGCTTGTAATAATCATCATCGTCGTCATAATGATGTTTATGATGTTTTGAGGAATGCTTACGGTCATACCTGTATTCATACCTGTCCTTGTCATGGTGTTTGTGATGCTTGTCAGCGAATGCGACACCGGTTCCGGACATCAGGAACAGAGAGAGGATGATTGTTGTAATTATTCGTCTCATAGCTTTATAATTATTATTGTTTACAAGCAAGCATTCATCATTGATTTTTGTTATAACCATGTAAACCAAGAATGCTTGTTTATCTATAAGACACGTAAAGATTCAAAAAGTTTATTTACCTTTCTGAGGATTTTGCTGCTTTTGTGTCTGAGATGCGTTCTGCTGGCTTGTTGAAACTGAATTTGCCGATGATGCAGCATTGCCAAGCCTCATCCAGTTGTCTGTCCATTTTGACAGGGCGGCATTCTCATTACTCAGAATGACAGTGGCAACAGGATCAAGAATTGTATACACCCATCTGTTATTTCCATAAGTCAATTTCATGTCATTCCAGATTGATTGGAAAACATTCTTTTTCCCTTTGCGACGTTTTATCCGGTTCCATTCCTCTGTCCAGTAACGGTTCCATTTGCGTTTGGACAAATCCGGTTGTCTAAAACCATGGGATGCCTGCGAAAATTTGTCATCAGGCTCAAGATAATATTCATAGTTTATGTCACAGCTTTCGCTTATTGCCATGTCAACCTTATATTGTCCGGTTCCCCATATCCTTCTTGTTTTTTTGGAGTCATCATAGCCGATGAAGCTTCTTGGAACAAGAAAAGACTCTCCGGTTACTGTTATATAGCGAGCCCTCCCGGACATTTTCTCAATCTGACTGCTGTCCAGATTATATTGTTTTATGTTATCGGAAGTGGGGCGTATATATACGAAATATCCATGATTCCAGTCTCCGTTTTCAAGAGCGAGAGAATCAGGAATTGTAGTGACAATGTTGAACTCTCCTAACAATTGATCGTTCACAACCTGAATAGCCTCATTCATCCATGATGATGAAATCCGCGCGTTTACATTAAATTTCAGATTCTTTCTCGATGCAAAGCTGAATGGTGTTCTTAACTCTATGTTTGCAGTGTTAAGCGAATCATTAGGGAGATTGCAGAGGTATGGATTGAAAAAAAGATGATCTACCTCCACCTCGAATTTGCTGTGATGCAGCATTCTGTTTTTCCCTTGTGCGTCTTTCCTTAAGGTGCATTTAAGATCGAAGACAAGAAATTTTTCAGGCTTGCCGGTTTCGGGATTATTGAAATTCAGGAACTGCTGGCAACCGAAACCATCAAAAACAATGCTATCAAGATCCATTGCACCTCGGGTGGATGTAGAGGCATAGAAGTCTGTGATCTGTTGTTGCATGGGAAGTTTCCTTGTATATTTGCAATCTGCGGATACCTGTTGCATCCAGTCTCCTTTCTTATCTCTAAGAGCTTCGGCAACCAGACCGATACCTGCTGACAGCAGGTCTGCCGACACCGATGACACAGTGCCAAGTGCGGTTGAGCGGTATGCACCCTTGATCACTTTCCATGAATCTCCGAGTAATCCTCTGTTGTTTATGCTTTTCCCGAAAGTGAGAAGAGTGGAATCGGTATTCTCATATACAAGAACCTTGAATTCTTGATTTGCCGATAGATTGTGGAGAGAGTTAGACTGTGCGAATGCTGGTAAGGCGGCAGCCAGAATGAGTAATGATAAAAATCTGTTCATGTTCAAATATCTGTATTGTCTATTAAAATAAATGGTGCCCACATCGACTGACTGGCGAAAGGGTATGACACAACCGTGTTTCCGGTCTCTATTGTCCGGGAGGATTGGATTGCCGGATCATATTCTTCAATTATCTCAGGTTCTTCAATGCAGTATCCTCGTAGATAATCCTGAGCAAGACGAAAGGCTTCGGATTTTGATTTTCCGAGAGCTGTGAGTTTATAAAACATTGTCATGAACCTCATTGCAGCCTCATCGTTGACTTCCCACAAAGTCGCTATAATTGTTCCTGCTCCGGCAATCTTGAATCCTCTCACGAGTCCGGCGGGACCTTCGTCACTGACTTTGCCATCGGCTGTCTGGCAGGCAGACAGGACAACAAAACCGATGTTTCGCATGTCCATATCGCAGAGTTCTCTTGCGGATAGGAGACCGTCTTCTCTATCGGAGTGTCTGTGGGCGTTATTGGCACCTGACAGAGCGAGCCCGGAAGCGAGCAGCGATCTGTCTGCCGAGATAGAGTCGGAGAGTATATAGTTTCCTTTGTCATCATCCAGATGCAATGTATATCCGTGTGTTGATATGTGCATGCCGCCATATTTGCCGCAGTTATGTTTTAAATACTCCTCAGACAACTGATAAGTATGTTCTGCATGCGGCATGAACCGGAATATTGTATCTACCTCAGCCTTCATTCCGGGCAATGTTGAAAATGATATCTCGCGGATATTATCCCTGAGGAAATCAGCGGCATTGTGGTTTGGCAAGATATTTTCTATGGCAGAATCAGGGAGACCGTCAAAATCAAAGCCGCCGGCAAGCAGAAAATCACGAGGTGTGGAACTTCTTTTTTCTGACAACAGATTGACAAGATTCGTCAGACGGTGGATGCGTATATCAGCAGGAAGACCGGGCAGATGTTCGATGGCAAGAAGATTGAAAATTCCGTCAGGAACGAAAAACAGACGGTCGATGTTGTCAAGCCACCCGAGCACGGGCATCCAGATCTTTTGAGTAAGGGATGAATCGGAATACACGGCATCGATGTGATCAGCGCGTCCACAAGAGATCGCAGTCTTAAGTCTTATGCCGTTTACTATGTGATTTTCAATCTCTGAAACAAGACCTAACGGAACGAACCTTATATTCTTTTTAGTCGCCACTATGGCTCCCATGTGGCTTTCAAGTTTTCCGGAACTGTCTCGTTTCGGATATACCACAAAATCAACGGCAGCATCCTTTTTACTTAAACGATTCCTTATATCCCTGCCATTATAGTTAAGAATACTTTTGAACTCCGCACCTTTTGCCGGCATCGATATGCCACGTCTGAACAGCGCCACATCAAACAATAATTCAGGATAACTGTTCTCAAGCCCGAATACGAGTGATAAAAGAGGTTTTTCTTTTTTCCAGAAATCAAGTCGGTTCTGCACAGACATTCCCTCAAAGGCTGATATTATGTTCTGTCTGTTGAGATTGAAATATTCTCTGAATTCTTCTTTTGCTTTTTCTGTGTTACCGCATGCGAGAAGTATCTCCGCTTTCTTTCTTCGCATAATAATAAGATCCGGATGAGATAAGTTCACAATGCGGGCAAGTCCTGAAAGAGCAGTGTCGATATGCATGATTGCCAATTCGCAATTGTGGCTGAATGCCTCAGACAAGGCAAGGTTGGAAAGGGAGATGAATTTTTCAGCAGTCAGTCTGCCGTATAATGAATCGGCTATGCTTAACTGCCCGGATGCTTCAGCCCATTTCCCTTGTTGCATATACAGAACACCGAGATTCTGACATATTATCGCCTTGTCGGTAGAGTCGGAAAACTCCGATATTGCGGTCTTGTAAAGATTTTCAGCCTGTTGAAAACGTTCGGTCCGGGTGTACACGGAAGCCAGATTGGTTATTCTCCTGTTCTTCGTATCTTGGTTGTGACAAGGCAGGTCATTGAGAATCTTTTCCGCTTCGGAATATTGTCCTGTCTGTATAAGAAGGTCGGTCTTATTGAGAGAGACTATTGCGCGGTTCAATTCTGAGGCATCTATTCCGAGAGCGGCATCATAGTCGGCAAGTGCCGCTGAATAATTGCCTGATTTTTATGGCATCTGGCTCTTGAATCATATGCTTCAAACAATAATGATGTCCGGGAGTGCGGTGAATTAATCACACTGTCAAGGGCCCTTACGGCATCTGTATATCTGTTTTGGCTCGCCAGATTCCGGGCTCGCCCCATTGTCTGATACACAGAGGCGTTGCCGAGAGAGCACCACAAAAGGCTCAATATCAGTGACAGTGCGAATCTTGCCATTTCAGTTCAACGCTATTACATATGTAACGTCAGTATCACTTATGTTGGATATTGAAAGTTCAATCCAGCCGGGATTTTCCATATCCCACTCTATCCAGGATGAGTTGCCTGATGTAGAAAAGTCTTTATATTCTTTGCCTGAATCTCTATCTCTTAATACTGCCACGGGCGGCTGCACACCATCCGATGATAAAAACAGCGTAACATGCCCCTCGCATCTTAGCTCGGCTGTCACGTTCCCTTTTGCCTTTACGCCGTGATGCGATACATATATCTCCGGATCCGAGAGAGAGGACTCGCGTAATAGAGAAGCCTCGTCAAGTTCAGCAATTATAAAATCATTCAACAACAGCCTGTCGGCATATTCAGGAAGAAAATATATCTTGGGAGATATGCGGTCATCAGTCGGTGTGATACGTATATATTCATCGGGAATTGCCGATACTTCAAGATTGTCGAGCATCTCGAGCGCCGATTCCATGAGAGTCTTGTCTTGATTCGCCAAAGCCTCGTTCATAGTCTTGCAAGCGATCATGTAATTGCGCATTGAAGAAGGAAGCGTCTCGCCGGCGAGACATCCGTTATGAACAAAGCCACACAAAATTATTATGAAGGCGATATATTTTCTCATTGTATCAGTCCATTCTTGTTTTATAATCATCATAAGTGTATTCCCTGAGGAGCACGGGAGAGCCTTTGATAGGGGATAGCCATATAGAAGGATGCTGAATGCCGTTGAACATGTTCGTTTTTACGGTAGTGTAGTGGTTCATGTCAAGTAGTGTCAGCGTGTCTCCGGCTTTCAATGGCTCTGCAAATTTCCAGTCTCCCGTAAAATCTCCGCTTAGACAAGAATTACCACCGAGTCTGTATACATGTCCTTCTGCGGCATCGTCGGGAAGGGCCTCAAGAATGTTAGGTCTATACGGCATTTCAAGGCAGTCAGGCATATGGCATGCAAAAGAAGCGTCTATTATTGCTGTTTTGATGCCTGCGTCTTCAACAACGTCAAGTACTCTTGTAACCAGATCGCCTGTCTGCCAGGTGAACGCGCTTCCCGGCTCCATGATAAGCTGAAGTGAAGGATATTCTTCATGCAGCTTATTTAATGTGGAAATGAGATGCTTTATGTCGTAATCTTTACGTGTCATAAGATGTCCGCCTCCTATGTTTAGCCATTTTATGTCAGGCAAGAGATGTCCGTATTCAGTCTTGAATGCTTCGAGAACTTTTTCAAGGTCATAGCTTGATGACTCACATAACGCGTGGAAATGCAGTCCCTCTATCCCATCCGGTAATCCGTCTGCAAGGTTCTCCGATTTCTCTCCGAATCGAGAACCCGGCATACATGGGTTATATATGTCTGTCTCAATCACACTGCAGTGTGGATTAACGCGCAGACCTGCTGAAACCTGTTTATCCGGATGAGAATTATTGTATTCTTTCAACATCGGATAAAACTTATTGAACTGGGAGAGCGAATTGAATGTGATATGCGAGCTTCCTTTTAGAAACTCAGGGAATGATTTGTCGGTATAGACAGGGCAATATGTATGGACTTCATTGCCCAGAAACTCAAGCGACAGTTTCATTTCATTCAAAGAACTCGCGGTGGAGGCTTTGAAGTAGTCTGCAATTATGGGAAATGTTTTCCAGAGAGCATTTGCCTTGAATGCCATTATTATCTTGACTCCGCCTTCTTTGGCAACATGGCTGAGGATTTCCATGTTACGGCGAATGCGGTCTTCGTATACTATGTAATAAGGTGTGTCTATATCTGAATGCATAATGAAAATTTTATTTAGAAGAGACATTTAACCGATAATCTCGAATTTGGCAAATTTCAAGAGGAGTTTCTTGATACCTGTGACCCCGAAGTCAACAGTAACGCTCGGTTCTCCCTGCACATTGCCCATCATGGTGATTTCACCCTCGCCGAGTTTAGGATGGCGTATTCGCATTCCGATTGCAAGCTCATCGGGAGTATGCATCGGTTTTATGGCAGTTCCGACCCCAGTCGTGTCCATTCTATGCAGGCTGTTGACAGCGGTTTTGCCATAATCCGGGCGTGACGAAGGAGATCCGTAATCCGAGAATCTTCCGGAACGGAAAGAATCAGCAGGATTGGTTCTTCTTGCTGTATTGTATGTTTTATAATTGGCAGCGGGATTGATGAACTTTTCAGATGCTCCTTGGTCAATATTTACGGATGAAACGAGCTTAAGATATCTGGGGTCTATTTCTGAAAGGAAGCGCGAAGGTCGCGTGAGGGTTGTCTGACCGTTTCTGAAGCGAGAGCCGGCAAAAAGTATCACACACGTTTCCTTGGCACGCGTGATTGCGACATAGAGCAATCTGCGTTCTTCCTCGATCTGTGCGAGAGAGTCCATGCTCATGGAAGAAGGGAAAAGGTCTTCTTCCACGCCGACTACGTATATGTGTTTGAATTCAAGCCCTTTCGCGGCGTGTACTGTCATAAGCGTGACCCGGGGCTCCTCATTGTCATCATTCTGATCCTGATCTGTTGCCAGCATCACATCCGACAAAAACGCTCTCATCGAGATGTCGGCATCCGTTTCCTCCTCCAGCCTTGAATCAACAAAATCCTTAAGACCAGAAAGAAGCTCTGTGAGGTTCTCGTGCTTGCTGATGCTTTCCGGCGTTCTGTCATGCGCAAGAGCTGTCAGTATGCCGGTGCGGTTATATATAAGTTGTCCAAGTTCGAATGCGTTGGAATTTTCATTGTCAGCAATGAATAATCTTATAAGATCCGCAAAAGTGGCAAGTTTCTTTTGAGTACCTCCATTTATACCGACATCATATTTTGTTATGTCCGATATTATCCCCCACAGACTCGAAGCATGTTCGGAGGCACAAGCCTGGATCTTTTTCATTGTGGTCTCTCCGATTCCTCTTGCAGGATAGTTGATTATCCGTCTGAGAGCCTCGTCATCGTCAGGGTTTATGGCAATCCTGAAATAGGCTATGACATCCTTGATTTCCTTACGTTGGTAAAATGAAAGACCTCCATAGATTCGGTAGTTGATATTTCTTTTGCGCAAGGCTTCTTCCAGAACACGGCTCTGGGCGTTGGTGCGGTAAAGAATCGCGTAATCGTCAAGAGAATCGTGACAAGTCAGTTTAGAGCCGGAAATAAGGTTGGAGACCATATATGCCTCTTCGATATCCGAATATGTTCTTATGACCTCCACAGGTGCGCCAACCTCGTTCTCGCTGTAAACTTCCTTTTTCAATTGATTGGTGTTCTTGGAGATAAGACTGCCGGCCGCATTTACAATATTCTGTGTCGAACGGTAATTGCGTTCAAGTTTGAAAATACGTAGACCCGGATAACGCTTTTCGAGGTTGATTATGTTTCCTATGTTCGCTCCCCTGAAAGAGTAGATGCTTTGCGCATCGTCTCCGACAACACAAAGCTTCATGTCATCTCCGGTAAGTTGAGACACAATCAGATGCTGGGCGAAGTTGGTGTCCTGATACTCATCTACAAGAATATACTTGAAAAACTCCTGATAGTGTCTGCGCACATCGGGATGATCACGAAGAAGTTCATTCATGTAGAAGAGTATGTCATCGAAATCCATCGCGTTGGCACGATGACATCTGTCCCGATATATTTTGTAAATCTGTCCGATCATGGGTCGTTTGGCCCGTTTGTCGGCATCATAATACTCTTTTGTGCCCAGATACTGCTCAGGTGTGACCATCGCATTTTTGGCATTTGAAATTGCAGATGCAACAATCGCTGGCTTGTAAATTTTGTCGTCAAGCAATAATTCCTTGACAATCATTTTTATCAGCGATCTGGAATCGGTGGTGTCATAGATTGTAAATCCTGGTTTGAAGCCGATTAATTCTGCATTTCCGCGCAGCAGACGTAAGAATATGGAGTGAAAGGTTCCCATCCATAATCTTGATGAAATCTTCTGACCCACAAGTGCGGAGATGCGTTCTTTCATTTCTCTCGCAGCTTTGTTGGTGAAAGTCAACGCCATGATTCGATATGGCTCAAACCCATTGTCGAGCAGATTCACTATCTTGTATGTGAGGACGCGGGTTTTGCCGGAACCGGCACCAGCTATGACAAGTGACGGTCCATCCTTATATTCCACGGCGGCACGTTGCTGCGGATTAAGGAGATCAAGGTAATTATAACTAATTTCTGACAAAACTATTCAATATTCAATTGGCACTGAATGCGCTGTTTAAATCTCTATAATCCGGAATTGCCGGTATAAAGTGATATGTGTTGCTTGAGTAGTCGATTACGCAGCAGTAATGGCTCAGTCCGTTGGAGACAATCAGATACTGCGCTTTAAGCACCATATTATACCTTACAATCTGATCGAAAGTGTCTTGTGTTATCCTGACATCCGGCGCTTTGTATTCAACAATGAGCAATGGCGTGCCGTCTTTGTTGAAGACCACCGAATCGCACCGTTTTTTCATTCCGTTGACTGTGATGCCAATTTCATTTGCCATCAGAGATTGAGGATAATTGAAAGCACTGTGCAACCATGCGGTGAACTGCTGGCGTACGTATTCTTCCGGAGTAAGAGCCACCAGTTTATTGCGCAAAGGATCATATACTTTTACAATTCCGTCCTGTTCTTTAATTTTAAGAGGAGAAAAGGGAATGTTCAACTGGGGAAATTTCAATTAACTGTTATATTTTATTATGATTCAGTTCTTTTTTATTATATTGTTTGCTCCTGCATAGTGCGGGTCAAAAATTGAGTTAAGCAGATCCGCCAGACGAAGACCGCCACGAAGAAACTGTTCTTCTATGACTGGAGTCCATTTTGCGATATAGTCATAGCTGAGTTTTGAATCCTCGGGAGTTGTATTGTATACTTCCGCAGCAATCTGATAACATTCTTTTCCCCATTTTTCCGGAGAACCGTCTGCAATTATTTCGGCTTCTTCTTCTGGTGTAGCCCTGTCTATCTGTTGCTGCCATTCCGTATAGCTCCATTTGTGAGCCGATTCAGGCAGACTGCTGTCCCATATCGAATGCAGGTTCTTGGGTGAGTTGAAATATTTCACCATCCATCTGTTGCCGCCGAGATCACTACGGTGTCCCATGTGCATGGGCTGATGTATGTCGCCTACGAGATGCACAAGCATTTTAAGAGCAAGAGACTTTTGCTCATCGGAAGAATCCGGATTGTTCAGTATGTATGCCTGTTCGCGAATGGCTCTTACTACATCGCCGGATTCATGCAGCTGTGCGTTTTCGAACGTTTCATTAGCATCTATATTCTTGTAATGCCATGTTTTGGAATAACTGTATTCCGGAGTGTGTGAAGCATTGTCAAGCCAATTGGCGTAATATACGATGGATTTGCCTCCAAGCAGTTTTTCTGCGGTTGCCTTTGCGACAGGGGTAAGATGGTTCTCGGCTATAAAGCATACGGTGTCATGACCTTTCTGACCCCAGGAGAAACATTGGATTGAAGTTGCGGCTATCAATGTCGCGCTTAAGAGTATTTTTTTAGATTTCATGCCTCATTTAATTTTTTACAAAAATAATAAAATATAGCGATAAAATCATTACATTTGCATAAATTTATGAATAGGAACAGCCGTGAAAAATACAAATACCGAAGAGAATAGGAGCCACGCCGATTTCCGCAGAAAACCGGATTGGCTTAAAATAAAACTGCCGAGAGGTTTTAAAACAAGTCAGGTTGTCGGGTTGCTGAATGAAAAGCATCTGCACACAATCTGTTCAAGCGGGATGTGTCCCAACCGGGGAGAATGTTGGGGTGCGGGAACTGCAACTTTTATGATCTGCGGCAATATATGCACCCGTAATTGCAGATTCTGCAATGTCCCGACCGGACGCCCGCTTCCACTTGATGAGAAGGAAATTGACGATATTGTGGATTCTGTTAAAAGTTTAGGACTTAAGCATGTGGTGCTAACATCAGTTGATCGTGACGACCTCCCTGATTGCGGTGCTACGCATTGGGCTAAAATGATCAGGAGACTGAAAGAGAAGTGCCCTGGCGTGACGATGGAGGTTCTTATTCCTGATTTCAAGGGGCGGGAGGAGTTGCTCGATATGGTGATTGCCGAACATCCGGATATAATTTCACACAATATGGAGACTGTCAGGCGTCTCACTCCCGATGTCCGCACGTTTGCCACGTATGACGGCTCGTTGAAGGTGCTCGCTTATCTTGCCTCAAAAGGTGTAAAAACAAAGTCCGGCATTATGCTCGGACTCGGTGAGAAAGAAGAGGAGATACTTGATACAATGGATGATCTTATACGTGTAGGTTGCAGCATCATGACCATAGGTCAGTATCTTCAGCCTACAAAAGATAATTTCCCTCTTCAGGAATATATACATCCTGACAAATTTACGGAATACGGCAGAATCGGCAAGGAAAAAGGCTTCCGCCATATCGAGAGTGCTCCCATGGTGCGTTCGAGTTATCATGCGGAGAAGCATCTTCATTAACTGATGTCTGTAATAAACGGAAGTTTGTAAACTACTTAACGAAAAAAGTCATGAATAAAACCGCCATAGTATTATTTTTTGCAGCTGGCGTTGTCGCAGCCGGTTCAGAAGACGCGTATGCCGCAAAGAAGAAATCGTTGCCGGATCTGAGACCGGTTCCCGGTCATGTGATAGACCATGAAGGAATAAACGTTAATCCGGTTCCTGTAAATGTATCAAGACCATATAACGGCTATCTCAACATGTCCGGAGGATTCGATCTGTCTCAGGTTCCGCCGGAGTTCGCGGATTGTTTCAAATCAATAAAATCAACTCCGGGAGGCATTCCGGTAGAGGTATCTTGCGGTAAGGAGATTGCCGGCAGGTTTGGTTTGCCTGAGAAAAATGGCGCCTATCATCTTTCAATCGGTCCGGAAAAAGTTGCAATTGATGCATATGACAAAGACGGTCTGTTTTACGGAATCAACACTCTGTCACAGATTGCGGAGGGGGTATCGGATGATAATCTTCCGATGGTTGAGATTAATGATTATCCGGCACTGAAATATCGCGGAGTAGTCGAGGGTTTTTACGGCAATCCCTGGAGTCATGAGACGCGTCTGTCAATACTTGACTTTATGGGTAGACATAAAATGAACAGCTACGTATATGGACCTAAGGATGATCCTTACCACCGCACCCCGAACTGGAGGAAACCGTATCTTCCGGAAGAAGGAAGAAAAATAAAGGAACTTGCAGAGAGAGCCAGAAAAAACCATATAGATTTCGTATGGGCAATTCACCCGGGAGGTGACATAAGATGGGATAAATCTGATTATGACAGTCTTATAAACAAGTTTTCATCAATGTATGATCTTGGTGTCAGACAATTCGCCATATTTTTTGACGATATTAAAGGTGAAGGTACCGACTCTCATAAACAAACAGCATTACTCAACAGCATAGCCAACGATTTTGTAAAAAAGAAAGATGGTGTTGGAAATCTGATTGTGTGTCCTACAGATTATAATCAGGGATGGGCGAATCCTTCCGACAGCGGTCAGCTCGCTGTCTACGGCAGAGAACTTGATCCGGCGGTAGATGTGTTCTGGACCGGAAAAGTGGTATGCGGTGACATTGAACCGGCATCCATGGAATTCGTAAATTCCCGAATCAACCGTCCGGCATTGGTCTGGTGGAATTTTCCCGTGACAGATTATTGCAGACACAATCTGTTGATGGGACCTGTATATGGACTTGATACGACTCTTGATGAAACTGCAATGGCGGGAATCGAGACGAACCCCATGGAGAATGGCGAGGCATCAAAGGGTGCGATTTACGGTGTGGCTGATTATGCGTGGAATACGACTGCATACAATCCTGTCGATAACTGGACACGTTCATTTTCGGAAATTATGCCCGGTGCTCCGGATGCATATGCTACATTTGCCATACATTCCTGTGATCCCCCAAAGAATTACCGTCGCAATGAGTCCTGGAATGTCGAGACATTCAGATATGACGATTATTCCGAGGAACAGTTTGCAAAACTTAAGAAAGAATTTGAAAAAGTAAGGGATTGTTCTGATATTATGTTTACCGACGGCGGTAATGTCGCGCTGGTGACTGAGATTGCGCCATGGCTCGTGGAGTTTTCCAATCTCGGCGAAAGAGGACTTATGGCACTTGATCTGATAAAACTGTATGAAGATGGTGATTATGAGAAATTTTCAGATGCCTACAACCGGTTGTACCTGTTGAATGAGGTTCAGAAGCCAGGTTTTCTTGACCATAGAAGCGGAACTCTTAAGTTGCAGCCATTCATAGATAATGTTCTCTTGGATCTTAAACCTGTAAATATAACAAGATGAGGCTTCGTGTCGTTGATTTCAAAACATGTGATTATAGGGAAATCTGGGAAGTCCAGAAGCAGATATTCAACGGGTTGCTTGCTTTAAAGAAGAGTAAGGAGAAGCCTGTGGAGGAGTTTATGTTGATAGGGGAGCATTCTCCTGTATATACATTGGGTTTCCATGGCAATGCAGCGAATCTTCTTGCGGATGAGAAGCGTCTTGCAAAGATGGGAGCTGAATGTATCAGGATTGAAAGGGGAGGAGACATTACGTATCATGGTCCCGGTCAGATGATCGCATATCCGTTGATAGACCTTGAATCACATGGCATCGGAATAAAGGGTTACATGGACATGCTTGAAGACTGCATTATGGAATTGCTCTCTGATTTCGACATTTATGGGGAAAAAATAGATAATGCCATAGGTATATGGATAGGGAAAAACACTCCTGAAGAACGCAAGATATGCGCGATGGGAGTCAAGTGTACACGATTTGTCACAATGCACGGACTGGCTCTGAATGTCAACACAGACTTGTCGGCGTTTTCAGCGATAAATCCTTGTGGTTTTGTAGACAAAGGCGTCACATCAATAGAGAGGGAGTGCGGCAGTCCGGCTTCGATGGAAGAGATCAAACGCCGGTTTGTTGAAATTTTCAGCAGAAAATTTGGTTACAGCGACCTTGACTTGTCTTCGTATTCACGTTCAAGATAGTTTTTAACTTCCTGAAAAAGTTTCGAGGCAAAAACAAAATCGTTCAGAGACTCGCTTTTACTTCTGAAGATTGTCTTGTCGTTACCTGTCCAGTCGCAATGCCCCTTGTTGATGAACACTATGTGCTCTCCGATTCCAAGCACTGAGTTCATGTCATGAGTGTTTATGATTGTAGTCATTCCGTACTCATGCGTGATGTCGCTCAGCAGTTCGTCAATAAGAATTGAGGTTCTCGGATCAAGTCCTGAGTTGGGCTCATCGCAAAAAAGATACTTGGGATTAAGTGCTATAGCGCGTGCGATAGCCACACGTTTCTGCATTCCTCCGGATATTTCAGACGGATACTTGTCGTCAGCGTTCTCAAGTCCCACTCTCTTGATACAGAAATGAGCGCGTTCGAGTTGTTCCTCTCTGGAAAGAGGGCTGAAGAGCTTAAGAGGGAACATGACATTTCCGAGTACAGTCTCGTTGTCAAAGAGTGCGGAACCCTGAAAAAGCATTCCTATCTCAGTGCGCAACTGGCGTTTCTGTTCTGTGTCAAGATCCCTGAAGCGCCTGCCGTCATAAAGGATCTCACCCTCTTCCGGTGTAAGAAGTCCGATAAGACATTTCATGAAAACTGTTTTACCGGAACCGCTCTGACCGATTATTAGATTAGTCTTGCCGGTATCAAAAGTCGCGTTTATATCATATAGTATCCGTTGGCCGTCAAACCATTTTGACACGTTTTTTGCTTCAATCATTGTAAAAGGAGTTTAGTTAGTACGACATCTGCAAGGAGAATAAGGATGGAACTTGAAACAACAGCACGCGTGCTTGCCTGTCCCACTTCCAGGGACCCTCCTTTGACATAAAAACCATAATATGCCGCTACAGACGTGATGATAAACGCAAAGAAAAGCGTTTTTATTATCGCGTACCAAATATACCATTCGTTGAAGAATGACTGTATTCCGAAAACATAATTCTCCATTGATATCATGTCAGTGAACTGAGCCACAAGGGCACCGCCGAGCAGACCCATGAACATTGACAGTATGCACAGCACCGGAACAAACAGAACGAATCCGACTATTTTGGGGAGCACGATATAGCTTGCAGCATTAAGGCCCATTATTTCCATAGCATCGATCTGCTCTGTGACACGCATGGTTCCGATTTCGGAGGAGATGTTGCTGCCTACCTTGCCTGCAAGAATCAACGACATCATGGTGCAGGAGAATTCCAGAAGGAGTATCTCCCGAGTCGCCAATCCGGTGGAATAAGAAGGAATCATCGGTGACACAATGTTTATTGTCATCTGGATGCATATCACCGCACCGATGAAAATGGATATTATTATCACGAGTGGAATCGAATCGACACCAAGCTTGTTGATTTCAAAGACGAGCTGTTTGAAAAACTCCCGCCATTTTTCTGGTATGCGGAACACTTGCGTCATAAAGGTGCAATAGCGTCCGAAAGATTTAATAGATGATACGACCATGAATCAAGTTGTATTTATATTCTTTCCAATAACAATAACGTCGGTGTAATGGAAATCGCGGACAAAGTTAGTAAAAAAATTTGGAGAGGAAATCGGATTTTAGTAATTTTGCCTAAAATAGAATAAACATATCCCAGTTATGTTGATCATAGGTATAGCAGGAGGCACCGGCTCCGGTAAAACAACGGTGGTGAGAAAAATCATAGAGAGTCTGCCAAAAGATGAAGTCGCTGTGATACCTCAGGATTGTTATTATAAAGACAATGCTCATATCCCGCTTGAAGAACGCCTCAAAATGAATTATGACGAACCGGCATCCATAGAATGGTCATTGCTCGCAAATCATGTCAGAGAATTGAAAGAGGGGAAAGCCATTGAAATGCCGACTTATGATTTTATAACTTGTTCGAGACTAAGGGAAACTATTCATGTCGAACCGCGTGATGTTGTTGTGGTCGAAGGGATTCTGGTACTTACTGACAAGGAATTGCGCGATATGATGGATGTCAAGGTGTTTGTAGACGCTGATGCTGATGAACGTCTCATAAGGGTAATCCATCGCGATTGCATCGAGCGTGGCAGAACTCCCAAAATGGTCATTGACAGATACGAGGAAACACTAAAACCAATGCATGAACTGTATATAGAGCCTTCCAAACGGTATGCGGATCTGATTGTTCCGCAAGGCGGGCATAATAATGTGGCTATAAAACTGCTTACGGATTATATACGTTCTCTGCTAAAACCAAGAAATGAAATTTAAAGCGATATTTGACAGAAACCGGTTCAAAAACAAGGAAGAAGAGGCTCCTGAAAGACTTACATCCGAAGAGGAACTCGAGCTTGAGGGCAAACTTCCGGGTGTTTGTGAAAAGGGAGTTCTGAGAACTGAGAATCTTGTGAAGAAATATGGTAAACGCACAGTTGCCAACAAGGTCTCGATAGATGTCACGCAAGGTGAGATTGTAGGTCTTCTCGGTCCTAATGGAGCAGGCAAGACCACTACGTTCTATATGACCGTAGGTCTTATCAAACCCAATGAAGGGAAGGTATTTCTCGACAACCATGACATTACCGAGTTTCCTGTGTATAAACGTGCTCAGTTCGGTATCGGATATCTGCCTCAGGAAGCATCTGTGTTCCGGACACTTTCCGTTGAAAACAATATTCGTGCCATTCTTGAGATGACCGACACATCCAAGGAGTATCAGAAAGAAAAACTTGAATCTCTCATCAAAGAGTTCTCGCTTGAGAAGGTCAGACACAATCTTGGCAACAATCTTTCCGGAGGCGAGCGCCGCCGGACGGAAATTGCAAGATGCCTTGCGATTAATCCGAAGTTCATAATGCTTGATGAGCCGTTTGCCGCAGTGGACCCTATCGCAGTCGAGGACATACAGGAAGTTGTATATCATCTCAAGGAAAGAAATATCGGCATTCTTATCACTGACCATAAGGCAGATTCAATACTTGGAATAACAGACAGGGCGTATCTGCTCTTCGAAGGGAAAGTCCTTTTTCAGGGATCCAGCGAGGAGCTTGCCAATAATCCGATAGTCAGGGAGAAGTATCTTGGAAGAGATTTCATTTTTACCCGTAAGAAGTTTGACTGATGTCGTTGAATGGAGGAATAAATACGCGTAAAGGGTCTGATTCTCCTTTGTTTATATACTTCTGCATTTTTGTGGCGGTATTTCTGTTGTCTTTTCTATTCGTTTCGTTTGTCGCCGGGATTGTAGGTACGCTTGATATCGATGAACGTGCAAAAGTACTTGTGACATCGGCGGTGCAGAATCTGTTTGTTTTCATAGGCACACCTCTCATTACAGCACGTGTTGAATCTCAAAACACAATTAAGGTTCTTTCGCTGAATGTAAGTCCGGGATGGAGTAATGTTTTACTCGTTGCTGTTTGTTATTTTATCGGCATGTGCTTTTTGAATCAGCTTATATTCTGGAATGATTCAATTGTATTCCCGGAATCTCTTCACGAACTGGAAGAGAAGCTGCGTGGGTGGGAGAACAGTAGCAGACATTTTACGGATGCGATTCTTTCCACTACTACAATCCCCGGGCTTGTATCTGGAATTGCAATCGTAGGTTGTCTGACAGGATTTGCAGAAGAACTGTTTTTCCGGGCCGGCATACAACGGCAGTTATGCAAGGCAATCCCGGGACATGCAGCCGTATGGATTTCCGCTTTCATATTCAGTGCGATGCATTTTCAGTTTTTCGGATTCTTCCCGAGACTTCTTTTAGGTGCGATATTCGGCTATTTCTATCTGTGGAGCGGCTCAATATGGACGTCTGTCATCGCTCATGCCTTAAACAACAGTATGGTAGTCATAACGGCATGGTTAATGGCAAGGGGCTGTGTGTCTGCCGACATAGAAAATTTCGGAGTGTCAGAAAGTGGTTTTCCTTGGTTTGCCATGTCAAGCGGCATCCTCTTGATTCTTGTTTTATATTTATGGCAAAAAAAATTATCAAAAAATAATGGCAAATCCCACTTTTAGAGATATATTGACATCGATTAACAAGGGTGTGTTCGCTCCTGTGTATCTTCTTATGGGTGAAGAAGATTATTATATCGACAGGATAGTGGATGCTATCGAGTCAAAGGCAATAACTGAAGAAGATAAGGATTTCAATCTGAATGTATACTATGGAGTGGATGCCGACATGGAAACAGTAGTAGCGGCAGGTCAGCAGCTGCCTGTCATGGCACCGCGAAGGGTAGTGATATTGAAGGAGGCTCAGTCAAAACAGCAGGCAAAGCAATCCTTGGAGAGACTCGCTCCCTATGTCGGTCACCCCAATGCATCAACTGTGTTTGTTGTTGCATTCAAAGGTGACAATCTTAATGCGACATCGTCATTGATGAAGAATGCGGCTAAGTCAGGTGCTGTGATATTCAAAAGCGAGCGTGTGAAAGACTATCAGCTCGCTTCTCATCTCCGTGACTATTGCGCATCGTATAAGTGTATGGTTGATGACAAGGCGATGGAAATGCTTTGTGAATATATAGGAGGTCCGCTTACAAAACTATTTGGAGAAGTCAACAAGCTTATCCAGATAAAGGGAGGGGCAGGACAGAGGATAACTGCTGAAGATATTGAAAGGAATATAGGAATATCAAAAGATTTCAATAATTTCGAACTTGTATCGGCTGTTGCCAATAAGAATTATCCCAAGGCTATAATGATTATAAAATATTTTGAATCGAATCCCAAGACCAATCCTACAATAATGACAACATCGACGTTGTTCAATTTTTTCAGCAAGCTGGTTATAGCACATTATCTTACTGATAAATCAGAACCTGCTTTAAAGGCAGCATTGGGAATCCGATTCCAGAATCAACTGAACGAAATCAAAACCGGAATGCGAAATTACAATCCATTACGGGCAGTCAATGCAGTGCACGCTCTCCGTGAGTTTGATGTCAAGAGCAAGGGCGTGAATTCTTTCCAGAATGAGTATGCACTTCTTACAGAACTGATTTTTAAGATTTTTACGTTATAATGATATTTTATTTCTCAGGAACAGGAAATTCCAGATATGTTGCGGAACACATTGCTGTTCATACAGGAGACCGGGCTTTGGATATATGCGGATTAAATCCGGGCGGAAGTATAACCGCTGAGACGGCGGATAGCATTGGTTTTGTTTTTCCCGTTTATTCCTGGGGCGTCCCCCCGGTTATGTGCGATTTTGTGCAATGCTTGTCTAAGGATATAGTCACTTTCATACACGATAATGACATACCTGTATGGATGGTTGCGACATGCGGGGATGAAACAGGAGATGCCCACCGTATGTTCAGGAAATTGCTTAAATCTGTGAATATTGAACTTCGTGGATGCTGGAGTGTGATAATGCCCAATACCTATGTTCTCTTGCCTGGCTTTGACGTTGATTCTGATTCTCTGAGAATAGACAAGATTGACAAGGCTCGTATGGAAGTAAGAAGAATAGCTTCCAGAATACTCAATGCCGAATGGGAGGAAAAGGTTACTGTAGGTTCTTTCCCAACCTTGAAAACACGAATAGTTTATCCTCTTTTCAAAAAATGGGGAATAAAACCATCCAAATGGCACTCTACAGATGATTGCACGGGCTGTGGAGCCTGTTCGACAGCGTGTCCTGTCGGAAATATATCGATTGTCGGATCAAAACCGAAATGGGGTGACAATTGTACTTCTTGCCTTGCGTGTTATCATGTCTGCCTGCGTCATGCAGTGCACTACGCAGACATGACCGGCAAGAAAGGGCAGTATCTCCCTTGCCAGCGTATTCTATCTCTTCCAGAATGTGGGGGTGAAAAGCAGAAGGATGGTAAATATCTCAAGACGCCCGATAAGCATTATAAGTGACAGAAGCCATTTGGCTGCATCCGGTATAAGCGCGTAATTTTCCGAAAGGCCTGTAACCTCGGTGCCGAGTCCGGTATTTGAGATGGCGGATAAAGCGCAGAAGAATGAATCCGACAGGGGGAGTCCCATAAGGCTCATTGCAAGGCCTCCTATACATATTACCATCACGTAAAGAAAAAGGAATGCCAGAGTTTTTTGCACGACGGAGCCTGATGTTCCCTTGCCGTTGATTGTCACAGTTGTAACGGTGGAGGGATGCATCATTTTATAAAACTCGGTTTTAAGGAATTTGAAAAGAACTACAAACCGGTCAACTTTCGCTCCGCCCGAAGTGCTTCCCGCACAAGACCCCATAACTATCATCACCAACAGCAGGGCAATCGATATTGAACCCCAGTCGTGAAAATTGGGTTCTGTTATACCTGTGGACGAAAGGATGGATATTGTCTGGAACAGAGGATCAATGGTAAGATACTCCCAGTTTTCGGCAAGACCTTCAATGAGTATGTTAATTACAAATCCGATATAACAGACCAATATAATTACTACATAACATTTGAAAGCCGTATTTTTGAAAGGATTTCCGCCTTTGCCTGTCAACAGATTGAACAGTAAGGAAAAATTCACACCGCCAAGAAACATAAACACACACATCACAATTTTGAGATATATTGAATTCCATTGTGCTATGCTCATGTCAGATGTGGAGAATCCTCCGGTCGAAATTGTTGAAAGACCATGACAGAAGGCATCGAAAAAACTCATTTTTGAGAACGAGAGGAACACTATAAGCAGAATGGTAAGAAGTATATACACTCCCCATAATCCTTTAGCCGTATAGCTGACTCTGGGACGCAGTTTATCGTGGGTTATGCCTGTAACCTCTGCATTGAAAAGCTGCATGCCTCCCGAATAATTAAGCATTGGCACAACTGCCAGCGTAAAAAGAATGATTCCAAGCCCACCTACCCACTGTACCACACATCTCCAGGCAAGAATGGATTTGGGAATACCGATCAGTGTATTCAAAACAGAGGCTCCTGTTGTTGTGAAACCACTCATTGTTTCAAAAAAAGCGTCTGAAACCGAGAGATGAGTGCCTACGGAAAGAAAAGGAAGCATTCCGAACAACGACAATATGACCCATGTCATTCCTGTAAGCAGAATAGCCTCTCTTTTCCCCATTTCTTTTGTTTTGGGCTTAAGCATCATCATTCCGCCTCCGCAAGCACCGGATATGCCGGCGCATATTAGAAAATCCAGAAATGAATCCTCACCGTAAATAAGAGCGATGATGCACGGAATCAGCATGAACAGGGATTCTATGACAAGAAGATAACCGATTACTCTCAAGAGCATCGGCATATTGATATAATATCGGTGTTTCTTGTAGGATAACATAAAATATCAGTTAAACCACTTTTCGATCTTATGGATTGTACCCGAAAGACAGAATACCACCACAAAATCACATTCTTGAATATGAGTGTTACCATTAATCAGCTGAATCTCGTTCTCTCTTACCAAAGCCGCCAAAGTCATGCCAAACGGCAACTTAAGGTCTTTAACCGGAGATTTTGTGATCTTGGCATTATGTTTCACATATATTTCCGCGACCTCCGCATCGGCGAGAGCAAGGAATTTAGAGTTGCTTTCATCAGCATCAAGTAGAATCTTGAATATATGGCTTGAAGCAAAAAGTTTTTTATTGATTGTTGTGCCGATATTAAGATTTTCAGCCTGACTGAGGAACTGGAGGTTTTCTACATCTGCAATTGTTTTCGGCACTCCGAATTCTTTTGCCGTAAGACACGATAGTATATTGGTCTCCGAGGAGTCTGTCAAAGCCAGAAACGCGTCATACTGATAAATGTTGTTTTCTCTTAATACCTCTATGTCAAGAGCATCTCCGTAGACTATCTCGCAATTGGGCAGAATTGTTGCCATATTTTCGCAATTCTCACGGTCGTTATCAATGATCTTTATATGAAATTCTTCATTGTAGAGTTTTGCAAAACGTTGCGCTATTCTGCTTCCTCCCACGATAAGCGCTTTTTTTATAATGCGTTTCTTTTTGCCGCAGATCTCCCTCACTTCCTGTATAAATGGAGGAGTCGTTATGAAATAAACGATATCGTCACGTCTGATTTCATCGTTACCGTTTGGAATAATCGTCTCATTGTTCCTCTTGATTGCAGCGACATGAAAATCATGTGTCTTTACCGGCAGATCCCTTAGTTTGCAATCTAACAGTGGTGAATCTCCGTGCAATTTGACTCCGATCAGCAATAAGCCTCCATTATGAAGTTCTCCCCAATATCTTGCCCAATTATGATATAGTGCCACTGCTATTTCCTGTGCTGCGATGTTCTCGGGATATATAAGAAAATCAGCTCCTACATCCTTAAGGATCGCACCGTTGTCAGGGTTAAGGAATTCGCTGTTGTCGATTCTTGCAACAGTTTTCTTTGCTCCGAGTCTTTTTGCGATCGCACAGCTGGTTATATTGCGGGTTTCATATGGAGTTACAGCGATATACAGGTCTGCATTGGATACGCCGACATCTCTCAGACTGCTGAATGAAGATGTGGATCCATTCCATGTCATCAGGTTATAGTTGGAATCTATAACGTCAAGACGAGCCTGATCGTTGTCAAGAAGAATGATATCCTGATCCTCGTTGGAGAGCATCTTGGCAAGATGTGTTCCCACTTCACCGGCACCTGCTATTACAATTTTCATCAGACCAATCTTTATTATTTAACGGACAAAATTATTTAACGGACAAACCGGCATATACTTTCCTTACAGTCTCAACAATTCCGGATGCATCTATGCCACAGCGGGAATGCAACTGCTCGACTTTAGCATGGGTAATCCATTCATCGGGAATCCCGGATTTCTCTACGTGAATGCAATATCCGTTATCATTGAACCAATCAGCAACGGTAGAGCCGAATCCCCCCTTTACAGTTCCATCTTCTACAGTTACAACTGCATCATAATTTCTTGCGACTTTCTCAAGAATGACGGAATCAATCGGTTTAACCCATATCATGTCGTAAACATCAACTTGCATATTCATGGTTTCAAGTTCCTTGGCTGCTTCCAATGCCTCGAAGCCGGAAGGACCGATTGTCAGGATAGCTACCTTCGGTGAGTCACCGGCATGTATCTGTCTTCCTTTTCCTATAGCCAACGGGATCGCGTTTTCATCGGAATTCTCGCCCTTTGCCTTGCCTCTCGGATAACGGATTGCAATAGGAGCAGACATCTTTTCCGCTGTTTTCATCAAAGCCTTCAAAGATTTGATGTCCATAGGAGACGCAATGCACATGCCGGGAATTATCTTGAGATATGCCAGATCAAAGAGTCCATGATGAGTGACACCGTCTTCTCCTACAACGCCTGCACGGTCTATGCACAAGACTACTGGTAATCCTTGTATCGCCACATCATGGATTATGTTGTCGAAACCGCGTTGAAGAAATGAGGAATAAATAGCGACATATGGTTTCATTCCGGCAGCCGCAAGACCTCCTGCGAACGTTACGGCATGTCCTTCGGAAATGCCGACATCGAATGTTCTTTCGGGAAAACGCTCCATCATTTTGCTCATGGATGTCCCGGACAACATGGCAGCAGTTATTCCGACTATTTTATTGTTATTTTCCGCCAGCCTGACAAGAGTTTCTCCGAAAACCTCCTGCCACAGGGGGGTGGAAGAGGAGGTAGATCTGATTTTCTCACCTGTCTCGGGATCGAAATTGCCTGGTGCATGCCATGCCTGAGGATTCTCTTCCGCAGCTTTGTATCCTTTCCCTTTTACAGTTCTGAGATGCAGTATCCTCGGACCCTTCATATCTTTGATATCAGAGAGTACTTTAACGACCTTTGTAACATCATTCCCGTCAAAAGGACCGAAATACCGTATGTTGAGTCCTTCGAAAATATTCTGCTGTGTGGAGATAAGTGATTTCACCGCATTGTTGAAACGCAGCAGCAATCCTTTCCTTTTATCATTTACAAGTCCCCATTTTTTAAATAGATTGTATATTCTGAGCCTGATACGGTTGTAAGATGCCGAGGTGGTCATATCCGAGAGGTACCTGTGCATCGCGCCTACCGGACTGTCTATCGACATGTCATTGTCGTTAAGTATGATAAGAAGATTGTTGGGATTGTTGGAAACATTGTTGATGCCTTCAAACGCCAGACCGTTGCTTATCGAGGCATCTCCGACAATCGCTATTGTCTTTCGGTCTTCCTCCCCCGGAATGTTCATGTCGGCAATTGCCATTCCGAGGGCTGCGGAAATAGAATTTCCCGCATGTCCGCATACAAAAGTGTCATATTTGCTTTCAGCTGGAAATGGGAAGCCGCTGATTCCTCCCGCGGTTCTTTGATTCGGGAAAAGATCTCGCCTTCCTGTCAGCAGCTTGTGTGCGTAAGCCTGATGTCCGACATCCCACACAAGACGGTCACGCGGGGTGTCGAAAACGTAATGAAGAGCCACAATAATCTCCACCGCACCCATGCTTGAACCGAAATGTCCGGGGTTGTGAGAAAGATTATCAATCATGTATTCCCGTATCTCGGAGCAAAGTTGCGGAAGCTGGTCAGCCCGGAGGTTACGCAGTTCTTTCGGACTATTGATATGACTGAGTAAATTCATTGTCTGCCAAAATACTTTTTATATAACGGCACAAATATGATAATTCCTGTCATCACGACTATCAGCAGGTTCTTGAGATTGACACCTGTAGCCGCCAATAACATCCAGACAAGCCATATCCAGATTATCGCGAGTATGGCTATTCCTATGGTTTTAGATTTGCCCATCAATCTGCAAATTTAGCAAAAAATCCTTATATTCCGCTAATCATACAACATTTCATCATAGAGATTGTGTAAAGTCGGATTTAATAACTAATTTTGCAGCCGCAAGTTATGAATCTTACAAATATATAAGAATTTTATGTCGAAAGCAGGAGTTTATAGCATATTGGGGCTTACAGCATGGCTGATGAGTGTGTCATGTATGCGAGACAAAGTGCAGGCTGAATTGGACACTGAGTCTGAAGCTGTCTTTGCCGGTTCTCTCGACTCTGCGTCTGTCGTTATGGATTCGATAGTGGATATTGAGCCTGTAGTCTCGACTGTCAATAGCGATAAGCCCGAAGACCTGATGGAATTTATGAAAAATTCAGGAAAATGGGAACAGTACGATGCCGGAATATTACCTGACATGATTCATAAATCCACTTCATATGTGAAAAAGCTGCTGAATAACCGGCACAGCGGATTTATTGCAGTCGACAAAAGCCGCATGAAAGTTATATTGTTTGATAAATTCGGTGTCGAGAAGAAATCATATGGCATGGCTTGTGCGAAAAATTTCGGCACAAAACATGAAAAAGGGGACTCAAGAACTCCTGAAGGACTCTTTTCCGTTGAAGGAATATACGACAGTACAGACTGGCTGTTTACTGATGACGATGGAGTCACTTCCAAGAAAAAAGGACAGTTCGGACCTCGGTTCATACGACTTCGCATACCTGGCACTTCGCAGATCGGAATTCATGGCACGTGCGCGCCATGGAGCATCGGAGCGAGGGCAAGTCACGGCTGCATAAGGGTGAAAAACGAGAATATTCTTGAACTCGTGGAACTTGTTGAAATCGGAATGCCTGTTATCGTTGTGCCCGGGAAAAGAGATCTTGAGCAGAATTACACCGATGGTGTTGAAATTCCATGGATTCCGACTGTGAAAGGAACCAGAGAACCAAAATTCAGAAAGGTGAAAAAGGCAGATATTCAGCATAAGGATACCGTTTGTGTCGGAGATTCAATCATATCCGCACCAGATTCGTTATCGGTTGTTCCTTTTGTTTCAGACAGTATTAGTGAAGCAGACTCACATCCCTTAGAGTGTGTTTACTTTTAACACGAATTAAAGCTAAATGCGTTTCTTGAAATTCTTTAAGTCATCATAAAGTGTCTTTTTGGTGCTTTCAGCCAAGTTTCGGCAGTCGCAATGTGGAAATTGCTCCTTTCTCAACTCGCTGAAATCCCTCAAAAATCCATCTTTATGCCAACCTAAGTTAAAAGTAAACACACTCTTAGAAACTGTTTAAATTTAATTCGAAATTATTTATATGATGTGTTTAAACAGTTTCTTAGATGTCCAAAGGTAAGAAGTTATTTAAAAATTGGTAAAGAGGGGTCTTTATTGCAGAATTTTAATTAATTTTGTAATTGGAAGCGCAAATTGCATCCTCTCGTAAATGAATAACTACCAAAGCTACACTCCACATATTGATACTAATGAAGAGCCGCCGGTAATCACATCTGGGGCTTCCGAGCAACAAGACCGGAAAAATACGGAAAACTCCAGTCGTCGAAGTTCCAAAAAGAAAGGTAAAAATAAAACTCAGGATAAAAAAAAGGAAACTACTATAGTTGAAAAGGTAAAGACTTTTTTGTCTTCTCCTGCTTTACGGCAGATAACAGGTATTTTTCTTGGATGTCTTGCCGTGTATCTTTTGATTTCTTTCCTGTCATATTTCACTGCGTGTATAAAAGACCAGTCAGTTATCAATAATGCACCGATAGGCGGTGCTGCCCGTATAGCCAATCACGGAGGTGAAGGTGGTGCCAGGTTGGCGGAATTTCTGATTAACAGAAGTTTTGGTGTGGGGTCGTTCGTTATTATCGTTTGGCTCGGGGCGATGTGCATGAAGTTGCTTATCGGTCGTCCCCGGTTTAAAAGCGTAAACTTTACGATCAAGTGTTTTGTTGCCCTGATAACGGTCTCGCTTATTGTCGGAATCTCAAGCGTCATAACAAATACGTACGTGAACTGGGGGGGATATCATGCCCATTATGTATATGAGTTTATAAACAGTTTCCTTGGATACGGATCATATATTCTGTGTTTTTTCATGGTTGCCTTGTTCGTTGTCATTTGTCTTAATGACCTGGTGGCATGGATACGGAGAAAATATCAGGAACGTGCGGAACGCAGAAGAATAGCTGCCGAAGAACGGGCTGCGCGTCTTGCTAAAGAAGAAGCCTTGATGAGAGACGAGCATGAGGAACATATAGATGACATAAGGGCAGGAGAGTGTGTGACTCTCCCTGTCACGAATATGAAAGATGTAAGCGATGTGCCTGAAAATGAGGCACAAATGTCTTTTTCTGACACTTATATTCTTGAAGATGAGACTGAATCAAAGGATTCTGAGTCAGTCAGTCAGTATGAAGAAACTGTAGCAGAGGTGGCGGCAACGGCAAAAGCTGCCGAAATGACCGTAGATGACATGCCGGATAAAGTCGAGTCCGAGAGTATTCCGGTTTCAGATGTAAGCGATATTCCCGAGCCGTCAATGGTTGTGAATGTGAATCAGATAGATCAGGACGGCAAGCGACATTATAAATCACAACTTGATTTCGAGGCTCAGCATAAATATCAGTTCCCGCCATTCAGCCTTATGCGCGAGGGTATTACCAAGATAAGTGTCGATGCTGAAGAGCAAATGGAGAACAAAGAGAAAATTCAAAAGACTCTTCTCGATTTCGGAATTCCGATCACGAAGATCGAAGCAACTGTCGGACCGACAGTAACGCTATATGAAATCGTTCCGGACAAGGGTGTCAAAATTGCCAAGATCCGAAGTCTTGTCGATGATATCGCTTTGAGCCTTTCTGCAATCGGTGTCAGAATTATTGCCCCGATTCCGGGAAAGGGCACAGTAGGTATCGAAGTTGCCAACAAGGATCCTCTTACGGTGTCCATGCAGACAGTCATAAAGTCAAGGAAATATCAGGAAAGCAGATATAATCTTCCTGTTGCTCTTGGCTCTACGATTTCTAATGAGGTGTACATCGCGGATCTTGCAAAAATGCCGCATTTACTTGTAGCGGGAGCGACTGGGCAGGGTAAGTCTGTAGGTCTTAATGCCATTATCACATCATTGTTGTATTGCAAGAGTCCTTCGCAACTGAAATTTGTCATGATAGACCCCAAACAGGTTGAATTCAGTCTTTACAATAAACTTAAGAATCATTATCTTGCTGTAATACCGGACGATCTTGACAGCGATGAGCCTGTGATAACAGATATGCAGAAAGTCGAGGCAACTCTTAATTCTCTCTGTATAGAAATGGACAACAGGTACACGCTGCTTAAGAATGTACATGCCCGCAATATTGAGGAATACAATGGAAAAATTAAGGATGGTAAGTTGAATCCCGCTGAGGGACATCGCTTTTTGCCCTATATTGTGGTAGTTGTAGATGAGTTTGGAGACTTGATAATGGTGTCGGGCAAAAATGTGGAAATGCCCATTGCGCGTCTTGCCCAGAAGGCAAGAGCTGTAGGCATGCATGTGATAATCGCTACACAACGGCCTTCTACCAACGTCATTACCGGTATAATCAAGGCGAACTTCCCGGCAAGAATATCATTTAAAGTTTCTTCGGGTGTCGATTCAAAAACTATCCTTGACACGTCAGGAGCACAGCATCTGATCGGACGCGGCGATATGCTTATTTTCAACAATTCTGAAATGGTTCGCGTGCAGTGCGCGTTTATTGACACTCCTGAAGTTGAGTCAATCTGTGAATATATAGAGCAACAGCCCTATGCGCCGGGACCTTATGAATTGCCGGAACCGCCCATGGCAAACGGCGATGATTCATCTGTCGGTGGTCCGGTTGGAGATCGGGATCCATTGTTTGAGGAAGTTGCAAGGCGTGTCGTCAATTCAAATACAGCATCTACCTCATCGTTACAACGCGTCTATTCGATCGGCTATAACAGAGCCGGCAAGATTATGGATCAGCTTGAAGCAGCCGGAATAGTAGGACCTTCTCAAGGAGGGAAGCCGAGAGCCGTTCTTGTAGACCAGATAGGTCTTGAAAGCATTCTTGCGAGTGTGTGAAGTCTTTTACCATATGTTTAAAAGACTAAACATGGAGTCGCCGGGACATGTTATATTTAAAACTCCTCATAAATAAAGTATGCAGAACGTTCAGATTAAAAATAAAGTTGAAATATTGAGATATACGCTGGTTTTTCTTGCTTTTGCAGTTTCAACCAGTCTCTACGCTCTTACGGCGACCGAGGTTATGAATAAGGCTGCCTCTTATGCCAAAGCGGCAAAAGGGATTGTCGGTGTGTTTGGCGTTACAACATCAGGCGGTTCGTTTACCGGTAGCCTGAAAGCAAGCGGTAATAAGTTTGTGTTTGCCACGCCCGTATCCACATCGTGGTATAACGGGAAACATATGTGGTCATATAACACTTCGTCAAAGGAGACTACGGTTGTGACACCGACAGCAAATGAAATATCAGAATCTAACCCGTTGGAATATCTCAGAACGTATTCCGCGAATTATTCGGTAACATTCTCAAAAAACAGGGTGGCAGGGAAATACGTGGTTACGCTTATTCCCAAGTCAAAGAAGAATCAGGTAAGGTCTGTAGAAATTACATTGAATTCAAAATCTTTTAAACCTGAGAAATTCGTTGTGATTCCAAGAGCGGGGACAGCCGCTACTGTCAGGATTAAATCACTTGATTATTCGAAATCCATCAGTGCTTCGGAATTTGAATATCCCAAGGCAAAATATCCGCGGGTCCAGATTATTGACCTGAGATAGATTGACAATAAGATCATATATAAATCATATAAATGTTAAATGTGCTGGACATTGAGTTCAGACATAATAAATCAGAATATAGCCATGACAGAAGAAAGAACAAAAGTGTTGATTATAGGTTCCGGTCCGGCAGGATATACCGCCGGTATATATGCATCAAGAGCAAATCTGAGTCCTGTGATTTATGAGGGAAACCAGCCGGGAGGTCAGTTGACTCAGACTACAGAAATAGAGAATTTCCCCGGTTATCCGAATGGAGTGCAGGGCATGGAGATGATGCAGCATCTGAGAGATCAGGCGGAGCGTTTCGGCGCACGCGTAGTGTCTCGTTTGATCGACAGTGTTGATTTCAGCCAGCGTCCTTTCCGCTGTGTCGATGATCGTGGAGATGTTGTTGTTGCAGACACTGTTATTATTTCCACAGGAGCTTCGGCGAAATATCTTGGAATTCCTGATGAAGAAAAATATAATGGACTTGGAGTGAGTGCTTGTGCCACCTGTGATGGCTTTTTCTATAGGAAAAAGACTGTTGCCGTTGTCGGAGGCGGAGACACTGCCTGCGAGGAGGCTTTATATCTGTCTACTCTTGCAAAAAAAGTCTACATGATTGTAAGGAAGGATTATCTGCGTGCTTCCGACATAATGAAGAAACGTGTAAATGAACGTGAGAACATAGAGATACTCTTCAATTGCAACACTGTCGGACTTTTCGGAGAAGATGGTGTGGAAGGAGCAAGGCTTGTCCGTCATCTCGGCACACCGGAGCAAACTGAGTTTGATATAGAAATAGACGGTTTCTTTTTGGGAATCGGACATCGTCCTAACACCGGAATATTCAAGGGTCAGATAGATATGGATGAAGAGGGCTATATCAAGGTGAACGCTCCTTATACTTCCACAAACGTAGCGGGAGTATTCGCGGCGGGAGATTGTGCGGATCCCATATATCGTCAGGCTGTAAGTGCGGCAGGTACAGGATGTAGGGCGGCGATTGATGCCGAAAGGTATATTCTTGAAAACGATTTATAAGCAACAGATGAAAGACAAACAGACAACTCTTGACCGCAGATATTTGCGAATGGCGGGCATATGGAGTGAAAATTCATATTGTCAGCGCAGAAAAGTCGGGGCGATTCTTGTTAAAGACAAGATGATTATATCTGACGGTTATAACGGCACGCCGGCGGGATTCGCCAATGTATGCGAAAGTGCTGAAGGGGTGACATTCCCATATGTGCTGCATGCCGAGGCAAATGCAATAACAAAAGTAGCGCGTTCGAATAATTCAAGCGAGGGGAGCACTCTTTATGTGTCGACGAGTCCGTGTATGGAATGTTCGAAACTGATTATCCAGGCTGGTATCAAAAGAGTTGTTTTTTCTGACATCTACAGGATTACCGATGGTCTTGATTTATTGAAAAAGGCAGGCATAGAGGTAGTATATTTACCTCTTGAAGACGAGGAATGCCAATAATCATATATTTGAAATGGCTAAAAAAAGAAACATATCAGCTGTCATACTCCCTTTTGCCATTGCGTCAGGAGTGATAGGAGGTATTTTTATAGGCAAGTATGAAGCTGTAAGAAAGCTTTCCCCGGGACAGGAAAAAATGCAGACAATACTCGGACTTGTCAGGAATCAGTATGTGGATCAGATTGATATAGATTCTTTGATGGAAACAGCAATTCCTGATCTACTCGCTTCTCTTGACCCTCATTCTGCGTATATTCCGAAGTCAGAGCTGACTGCGACCAATGAAGAGCTTGAGGGTGCCTTTGGGGGAGTAGGCGTCTCTTTTCAGATTCTTTCAGATACGGTAAAAGTCATTGAGGTTGTTCCCGGAGGACCTGCCGAACTGGTGGGGCTTCAGCCGGGTGATATGATTCTTGAGGCTGACGGTAATGCTTTATGTGGAGACAAAGTCTCCAATCAGGAAGTGTTCAAGCGCCTCAGAGGAAAGGAGGGCTCCAAAGTGACTCTTAAAGTTAAACGGAAGGGAGTCTCCAAGATACTGACATTTGACGTGGTGCGTGATAAGATACCCGAGTACAGTGTCGATTCAAAGTATATGCTTTCGGATAAAATCGGGTATATCCGCGTAAGTAAGTTCGCGCGGACAACATACAACGAGTTTTTCAATGCTCTCGTGGAATTGAGAAAGAAAGGGGCTGAGAAATATGTGCTTGACTTCCGGGGTAATTCCGGCGGGTTCATGGATCAGGCAATCTACATGGCGAATGAATTCCTTCCTGCCGGAAAGATGATTGTATATACACAGGGGCGACGACCTGAAAACGAGACAATGGCGATAAGTGATGGGAACGGACAGTTTCAGAATGTCGAGTTGACTGTGCTTACCAACGAATTCTCAGCTTCTGCGTCAGAAATATTTGCAGGAGCAATCCAGGATAATGACAGGGGACTGGTCATTGGTCGCAGATCGTTTGGCAAGGGGCTTGTACAGAATCCGATAGTACTGCCTGACAGTTCAGGAATCCGGCTTACTGTGGCAAGATATTACACACCCTCCGGGCGTTGTATTCAGAAAGAATACAAGCGTGGTCGTGATGGTAAATATGATCTGGATATTCTTGACAGGTACAATCATGGTGAGTTCTATTCTCAGGATTCCATAAAAATGGACAAAAGCAAGATATTTACCACTCCCAACGGACGCACAGTCTACGGAGGGGGCGGAATAATGCCCGACATATTTGTGCCGGAAGACACGACCGGATACACTTCCTATTATCTTGAGGCTCTTAACCGCGGTCTTATACAGCGTTATGCAGGTGAGTTTGCGGAAACGTATCGTCCTATGTTGAATGGGAAGAATTCTATGGAAGATCTTAAAAGAATCATGCCACGCGACAACATGCTGCTGAATAATTTTGTTGCATTCGCCGCGAACAACGGACTGCCGGCTCGTTGGTACTACATCAATAAATCGCGCAATCTGCTTCTCAATCAGCTAAAGGCCGTGATAGCAAGAGATCTAATAGGATTCAATTCGTTTCTGGAGATTCTCAATCAGTCAGATCCTACTGTATTACGCGCTGTCAAGGTTCTTGAAGAAGGGGAATCGCCGATAAATATCAAATAACAATACTATGGAAAAGAATGAAATCAGAAAGAAAATCAGGGATTTGAAATCCATGCTGCTTGAAAAGGAGCGACAATCGGCGGCTGATGACGTTTTCAGGCGTGTTGAGAATACAGCGGCATTTATGGTAGCCGAGAGGATACTTATGTATCATTCACTTCCGGATGAGCTTTCCACGCGAGCCTTTCTGACTAAATGGAGCAACCGGAAACGTTTTTATCTGCCAAGAGTGAATGGGGTCAATCTTGAGATTCTCCCTTATGACGAAACACGGCTTGAACTCGGGGCGTTCCATATTGAAGAGCCTACCGGGAACGATGTCGTGAACCCGGACGACATAGATCTTATAATAGTGCCTGGTGTAGCTTATGATAACAGAGGTAACCGTGTCGGACGCGGCAAGGGATTTTATGATAGACTTCTCAGATCAATGAGAGCTATAAAAATCGGAATCGGCTATGAGTTTCAGATTGTTAATGAGATACAGGCTGAATCGCATGACGTGAAAATGGACATAGTTATCTCGCCGTCTTCCTGTGTGGTTGTCAATCCTGCTGTGAAATAAAGATATTGAAATAAATAAAATGGCGGTATATACAAAAGATTCCAGACTGAGTGAACCGATATTCGAGGATCCGTCGATTGTGGCGGTTATCAACCGTTTCGGGATTTTTCTCGGTGTGGGAGATTGCACTATTTCGGAAATCTGTGTCGATGCCGGCATCGACACAGATTTCTTTTTGGCAGTTATAAACACTTATCTTAATCCGGATTATTTCCCTGAGAGAATTGCCGAACGAACTCATCTTTCTATGGTGGTTAATTATCTTGAAAAAACAGACCATTATTATGAAAGAATTCAGATTCCTAATATAGACAGGCATTTCAATCTTCTGATGCAAAGGAAGGCAGATTGCGGTTCCGAAAGTTGCGGCGATAATAATCTGCAATTGCTCAATAAGTTTTACCTTGAAGTCAGATCCGACATCCTATCAATGATCAGAGATGATATTGACTATTGGTTTCCTTATTTGAAATTCTGCGATAATGTTTCAGATGATTCGTTTCATAAAGGATACGGAATTCATGACAGTAGAAAAATCGAACTGCCATATGACAAGAGCAATATTGAAGACAAGATAAGGGATCTCATATCTTTCTTTGTCATTCATCTCAAGGGTGATTATGACAGAAATCTGTGTGTGGCGGTTGTAAGTGCCATATCTGTGCTTGACAAGGATATCCGTCAGAACAATCGTATTCGCGACAGAATATTGAAACCGTTATGCGAAAGATCGCTTTAATTGATGTTTCATCGCTTGAGTCACTTGCGATACGCAGTATCCTTGAAGGTTATCCCGGGGTACATGCCCGTAATTTTGTCAGTCTTGACGAAATACGCGGTACAGATGATTCGTTCGAGTGTTTTATAGCTTCAGTCGAGGAATTGTTGAGAAATCTTGACTTTTTCCTTCCTCGTCGCAACCGGGTTGTAGCAATATCGCGAGAAACCGGACATTCTGCTTCAGGTTTTGCAACAATCGGCAAGGATACTGATCTCACTGAAATCCTTACTGTTTTTGATCGAATTCTGAACAAGAATAACGGCAATGACGAAAATGGAGAATTGACAGCGAGAGAAACAGAAGTGCTTAAAGAACTTGTGTCAGGACTGACTGTCAAGGAAATCGCAGACCGTCTATGTATCTCGCCGAGCACAGTAATTACGCACCGCAAGAACATATCGTCGAAGCTTGGCATAAGGTCTATATCGGGATTGTCATTATATGCACTTATGAATGGCATCATTTAGATTCCGGATTTTAAGGAAAGAGCTCTTAAGATATGACCATAATGTCAGTAAATGTTTTGAATTTATGAATTTTCTTTTGCAAATTTAAAATATAAGAATTACCTTTGTGAATATGTTTTACACAAAATAACGGCAATTATAAACAACATAACATATTTAATACAGTCATTATGATTCTAAAAAGAATGTTGAGCGTGGCGATAATGATCGTCGGCGCTTTCGGAGCATTTGCTCAACAGCCGCAAATGCAGCCGCTGCCTCTTAACCCGGCAGTAAAGCATGGAACATTGCCTAACGGCTTGCAGTATTTTATCATGCATAATGAAGAACCCAAAGAGCGTGCAAATTTTTATATAGCGCAGAAAGTCGGTTCTACGCTCGAGACATCGGAGCAACTCGGTCTTGCACACTTTCTTGAACATATGGCATTCAACGGAACAAGCCATTACCCCGGAAAGAATATGCTCAATTATCTTCAGTCCAAGGGAATCCGTTTTGGCGCGGATATAAATGCATACACAGCTTTCGATGAGACCGTGTATAATATAAATAATGTGCCGACTACCGACAAGGCTCTGATGGACAGCGTTCTGCTCGCAATTCATGACTGGAGCGGAGAGATTCTTCTTGAAGAAGACGAAATCAACGCGGAGCGCGGTGTCATAGAGGAAGAATGGCGTTCCCGTAACGATGCAAATTCCCGTATGCTTGAATACATCTTGCCTAAAGTATATAAGGAATATCAGTATCAGCAGACGCCTATAGGAAAAATGGAAGTTGTTCGTAACTTTCCTCCGGAGGTGTTGAGGGCATATTATAAGAAATGGTACCGTCCGGATCAGCAGGGCATTATCATTGTTGGAGATTTTGATGCAGATGAAATGGAGAAGAAGGTTATCGACCTGTTCTCTCCGATTCCTATGCCTGAGAATGCTGCTGAAAGGACTTATCCGACTGTAAGCGATAACAAAGAGCCTATATTTGTAGTTTTTGAAGATCCGGAAGGTCAGTTCACAAGACTTACGTTGAGTTTCAAAACCGAAAAAACTCCTTTTGAGATGCGTAACACGCTTGCCGGTTATGTTCAGGATCAGTTGCTTGAATCAATTCTTTCTTCATTGATAAACAACAGGCTTACAGAATACAATCAGAAGCCCGAATGTAAATATGCCTATGCTGGTGTGCATTTCGGTGATTTCTGGGTATCGAAGACTAAAGCGGCGTTCACAATCACAGTTGTCGGGAAGACGGATATCAAAGAGGGTTTTGCCGAAGCTATGGGGATAATAGCCAGAGCTTGCAAAACTGGTTTTACTGACAGCGAGTTGCAGCGTGTATATGATAGCATGACTGCAAGATATGAGAAACTGTATAACGAAAGAAACAAAACTACCAACGGTGCGTATGCAAACGAGCTTATTCGTCATTTTGTCGATAACGAAGCGGCACCCGGTATTGAAATGGAATTTGAGCTGGTGAAGCAGTTGCTTCCTAATATACCTGTAATGGCTGTCAATCAGGTCGCTGCGACAATCCTTACTCCAGAGAATCAGGTAATCGTTATTGACCAGCCTAAAAAAGATGGTATTGCTCCCGCTTCAGAGAAAGAAATGCTCTCTACACTTGAAAATGCTCTCAATGCCGAATATGAGGCTTATGTAGATGAGGTGATAACAGATCCTTTGATTGAGAAACTTCCCAAACCCGGAAAAATCAAAGCTCAGAGCGAAGGCAAGTTCGGTACGACTGAATTGCTTCTTTCCAATGGTGTACGCGTTATTGTAAAACCAACAGATTTCAAGGCTGACGAGATTCGTTTCACAGCGTTCAGAAACGGTGGCAAACGTTCATATCCTGAATCACAGGCTGCAAATGTTCTTCTTATGGAAGATGCATTCTCTGCAAGTAAAATGGGGAACTTTGACAATGTCAAGCTAAGAAAATATCTTTCTGGTAAAGTGGCTTCGCTCTCTTATTCTGTTGGCAATACTGTAAATTCATTTGATGGAAGCAGTTCTGTAAAGGATCTGCCCACGCTGATGGAACTTATTTATGCCGGATTCACTTCTGTCAATCCGGATCCGGAAACATTTAACGCACAAATTGATCAGGCTCGTTCCATATTGAAGAACGCGGATTCAAACCCCAATTTCGTATTTTCCAAACATCTTGCCTCGGCGCAATATGGCAACAATCCGATGTTCCAGGAAGTTGATGTGAATACATTGGATGCAGCGAATTATAATGAGATTCTTGACATGATCAGGCTGTCAACAGCAAACGCAGCGGATTATACCTTCGTCTTCGTGGGAAATGTGGACATCGAGACTCTTAAGCCGCTTCTTGAGCAGTATGTGGCGACTCTGCCTGCCAAGAAAGGAAAGTCAGTTGTCAAGGATCTTTCACCAATAACTATTGCATCAGGTCAGGTTATAGACAATTTCAAGCAGCCGATGCATTCTCCCAAATCTCAGGTTTATGCAATCTTCTCCGGAACGAATGTTCCATATTCAATAGAGAATTCCGTTAAACTAAGTGCCATCGGACAGATACTGAGAATGGTATTTACCGAAACATTGCGTGAGGAAATGGGTGGGACATATAGTCCGGCTGCCGGTGCTGTCCTGAATCCTTATACCGGTCAGTGGATGGTGATATATACATATGAGACAAATGCCGAAATGCTTGGCAAAATGGAGGAACGTGCGAACGCCGAGTTCCTTAAACTTCTGAATGACGGTGCGAAAGAGGAGGATTTTAATAAAGTAAAAGAAGCTACAATGAAGCAATATGAGATGAATGTCCGCAATAACGGTTATTGGGAGAATAATCTTGTAATGCTTGAGAAAGGTTTCGATGATATCTCCGGTCACAAGGCTGCGATAGAGAATCTTACTCTCCAGGAACTTAATAAATTTATGAAAAATCTCTATAACGGCAAAAATCGTATAGAAGTCATAATGGAGGGTATTGAATCCAAGTAAACATAATATGATATTATGCTAAAGAGCTGTCTGACAAGTAAGTCAGACAGCTCTTTTACTTTTCACATACTGTAATATTTCGTATTCCATGGCATGCCTCTCAAATTCGGTTACAATGTCGATGCAGGTATATTCCGTTTTTTTCATTGTCGAGTTTGCGCGTTATTCGTGCGGACCGGTCAAGGTCCCATCTGATCCTGTCGCGAATGGCGTATATGTAAGATCTGCGGGGTTTATTTGTTTTGAGTATAATTAATTGAGATATAGGATATTACACAAAACAACTTGTACTAATAATGTACGAAATGGGGAATTTAAGTACATTCAAAAGCAATCAATTAAGTTTAATTTGCAGGCGTTAGTTATTTTTAGTTCTATTCTTTTGCCTCGGTTTTCTTCTTTCTGCGGTCGGTATAGAGATAGATATATGGGCTGGTGAAAAGAAAAATTGAAGGGGACATTTCTCTTTTGTCACGCATATCTATGTAGGTTTGGTTCGGTTTATATATTTATATATAGAACTAAACCAAACTTATTTTTTGCCCAGCCTATTGACTTGCAACGCAAAAAGTCGTAACTTTGCGTTTGATTGGGAGAAGTCCCATCACGACATTTTGAAAAAAAGAAGCGTTATGCTCATCTCGAGGTCGGGAACGTAGGAAATTCAAGACTTTTAAGAGAGTGTGCATAGTGGTTCTCACGCTAACGGCGTGGGCTGCTATTACCATTTCTCTTAAAAAGGTTCTTCTTACGACCTCCGACTTAGAACGTGGCATTGCAGTTCCACGCTTCGTGTTTCATTTAATCGCTCTTGTGGAACTTGGAGAGCTTAATAATGCTTATGAAGCAACTGTCTTTGATGTTGTTAATCCTGCTTTCGGTCGGGTTTACCAACTGTGAAAATGCCACATCTACTGAAAAGGAGCAGCCAAAGGATGAACAAACGATGTTCTTCCCATTCAAACTTTATCCAACTGATAATATGTGGACTTTTATCAAGTTGGATACTCGCAATGGCAAAATGTGGCAAGTTCAATTTAGCGTAAAGGAGATGATTATCGCTTTGAAATACCACTGAATACTACCGCATTAGCAACTGATTCAACAAATGGCAGGTATGAACTCTATCCAACACAAAATATGTTCAATTTCGTACTCCTTGACAAAGTAGGAGGTGCGACATGGCAAGTTCAGTGGTCAACTGAACCTGAAAATCAGGCTATCATACCGATTAAGCAATCTACTTTCTAATCATAATTTTTCAATCCGATGAACAGAATCATATTTCTTATTGCCTTGATGCTTTGTTGCATTGCATCTATTGCGCAATCTACTAACCAACATCTCACATTCAAAGGTGTTCCCATTGACGGCTCTCTAAGTGAGTATGTTTCCAAAATGAAATCCGCAGGATTCTCATATATTGGGACACAAGATGGTACGGCTATCCTGCAAGGTGATTTCGCAGGATTCAAAGGGTGTATTATTGGTGTTTCGACACTTAAAAATTCGGACATTGTTAATACCATTGGGGTTATTTTCCCTGAAAAAGATGATTGGTCATCTTTGGAGGAAAACTATCAGCACTTAAAAAAGATGCTGACGGAGAAATACGGCAAGCCCTCTGAATGTGTTGAAGAATTTCAGGGTTATGGATCACCAAATGATAATAGCGATAAACTACATCGCTTAAAAATGGATAGATGTACTTATGCGACAGTATTTGAAACGCCCAAAGGCGATATTCAACTTTCATTGGAACACCAAAGTGTAAGTTCATGCTTTGTCAAACTTCAATATTGGGACAAGATAAATACGGATGCTGTCAAAGCAAAAGCTATGGATGACCTATAATCCATTATGCCTATGACTGTAATGTTCGGTTTCATATCGGTATTAGCACTAATAATTGCCATATTCTTTGCCATCTATAAATGGCGTAAGAGTATGGCTTTATTGCGTACCGTGACTGAAACACATCGGGGTACATGGTCAGAGCGCAAATTAGTTCTCAAACTGCTTAAACACGATATCCCCGCGATAACAGTATATCACGATTTGTATGTGGAACGACATCGTGGACAATATTCGCAAATTGATGCGGTTGTAGTGACAAAGGTCGGAATAATTGTGTTCGAGGTTAAAGATTATAGCGGTTGGATTTTTGGCAAAGGGTATCAGAATTATTGGACACAAGTATTGGCGTATGGAAAAGAGAAACATAGATTTTACAATCCGATTCTTCAAAACAAAGGGCATATTGAGGCTCTTAAAAAGAAATTGGAAGGTATTGCTGAGGTGCCGTTTTATTCAGTAGTCATATTTTATGGGAGATGTACTTTGAGAAATATCAGCGATATCCCTTATGGAACTTATGTAGGGTATGCAGGAAGTGTCACATCAATCATAGATGAAATTATGGAAAATAATCCGCCAGCCAATTACAAAGACAAATGGGGTGTCATTAATACGTTAAGAGAGGCCGCCTCCAATGGAGAAAATTGGGAGATAGTGAATCGGCACATTCAAAATGTGCGTAATTATTTTAGATAGGCTTCGGTTTCCAAAGGTTGACCTTTGGCATATTGGGGATATTTTCAGCGTTGCTCCGCAATGCGGCTCGGAAAATTCCCTAATATGCTAAGGAATTTCCAGTCGGTGTAATTTCCATGACGGTGTTGTGGTTGTATTTCGCATTGGCTTTGATATTGATTTACGGAATGACTGAATGATTAAATGACTGAATGATTAGTTGGTTAGTCATTTCGTCATTGGTGTCAGGGGGCGTTATTGGGAGATGATGTTGTGGAGCGTTTGGGGATTACTGGTAATACCTAAACATAAACTCGCTCCACCCTAAAACGACCTCTTATGGCAATGAGAAAAACAAAGAGCGGTCACGGCAGTGACTGCGGTTTCGGCAGTGGCTTTTCGGAGAAAAAGGAATCCCGAAACATATCCTTGCACTCCTTTTTTTCTCGTTGCCTTTCCTCATTGTAATGACCGCAGTCACTATAATGGCATCAATCGACCGTCGGGAGTTGATACTGCCTTTCGGAATACCCGGAAGGTATCTTGCCGACTCCGAATATTCAATTTTTTTCGTTGCCGTATCTTATTTTTCTCTCGTTGTCATCCACTTGCATTCTTTGCACTTTTGTACAATGGCACGGTCAACTTCATCAAGGAATAAGGCGTTGCGGTATATATGTCAGTTCAAGATTAAACCTTGGCATTTTTGGCACTTTGGCATTTTCAAAGTGTGCAAAAGTGCAAGGTGTGCAAGGTGGTAATTACTGAGATTTGTTGTCGGACTTCGCCACACTTTCTGCATTTCCTGCATTTTTCAATTTAAGAAATGCGGATAATGCTGAAAATGCAGGCTGATTGCATTGTTTTTTCTTTTCGTTGCCCCATACGGTCTTGGTTCAGTTCTATATATACACCCCCGTACTGAACCAAACCAAAATTCATAGATGATGACCGCCGAAAAAAGGAAGAACCCTCCAAGGTCGGAGAGTTCCCAAAATGCCAAAGTGCCAAAAATGCCACGGTATAAAAACTACGACATCCCATAGCTGATTGAGCCGAGGGAGTGGATTGCATCCTGCTTCAAGCTGTCAACAACGTGGAGATATTTCTCCGTCATCGTTATGCTTGAATGCCCCATGAGGTCGGCGACAGTCTTGATGTTAGCACCGTTGGAAAGGAGATTTACCGCAAACGAGTGTCGGCTACAATGCCATGAGATTTTTTTCCGTATCCCTGCCTCGGCAACCCATTTCTTCAATTGCTGGTTACAGCTCACATAAGGGCCGATTTTGAATATCGGTTCAGTCGAGTGGTCATTGGTCGTAGACTCACCCACCAGAGCGAGCATATCATCGGTGAGCGGTGTTGTCACCCAGCTGCGGCTGCTTATGTTGCGGACTTTCTTTTGCTGGAATCGGAGTGTCTTTGTCATCGGGTCAACATTGGCATAGGTCAGCAACTTCACGTCACACCAGCGTATGCCGGTGAAAAGGCAGAAGATGAACGCACGTTGCATTTCGGTGTTCTCCCCCTTGTACCGGGTAGCCATGAGCCTTTTTATCTCATCGGGGCTTAAAATCTCCTTTGAGAAAGAGTTCCTATCCCATTTGATGGTTATCCCCTTGCAGGGATGTTTCTTTATCAATCCCTCGTCAAATGCGGCTGTGACAACCTTTTTGAAACGACCGTACATCCCTTTGGGACCCTCGCCCGTGCCGTGCTTTTTGAGATAGTCGGTAAAAGCCGTAACCATATCGGGAGTAAGCTGCTCCATTCGGAGAACGGTGTCGTAAAGGCTGTACCTCGGCGATTCATGTAGAAAGTTGATGAACTTGGTGTATGACTGTCGGATTGAGCATTTCATCATCCGTGAGAGGTTGGGGTTCTCGTTGAAGAAGTCACGGTAATATTGCAGGAAATCACGCTGACGCTCCTTTTTGAGCCGATAGCCCTCCCTGTCCTCCAAAAACTCCTGCTCACGCTCAAATCGTATCTTCTCGGCGAGGGCGAGTGTGTTCTTGTTCTGCAACCGCTCCTGCGTGTTGCGAGGGTGCAGCCAAATGTAGAGATTGAGGTTCTCACGCTTGCGGATATGCTTCACTTGGTATTTCGGCTTACCTGTCATAGCCCCCGAAGTGTAGAACACTTGGTTTCCCTCATCGTCAAGCACGGGAGTTTCGGAGCGACCGAGGTAGAATTCCAGATAGAGGCTCGCACGACCGTCTTTGAGTTCGGACTGTTGTAGTTTGGGATTTTGTTTGTTCTTGCTTTCTATTTTAGCCATAAATGATTATCTTTGTGGAGCGCAAAGGTAATTAGAAGGTTTGAAACGTAAAGACGACCCTCAACATCTATTAACAAACGAAATGTACAAAAGATGTACTGAATGAGAAAATAGAGGCAAAATCAGCAAAAAAGAGGAAACTCAATCAAAGGTTAATTTACTGATTATCATTTATATTAATTCATTTTTATTCAATTGCATTTAACGTATAAAAGACCTGGGTGGTTTCGCTTTATCTACTTTTGCTATTCTTTCTTTCCTGTTCCATTCGTTCGGGAAAACGTAATAGCTTGTCAGTATCTTTCTGATTTTCCGTTCATGGATAATCTGATAATAGATCATGCCCTCCTTTTCAGCGCTTTCGGAGGGGAGGAATTTGACTTTTATTGTAGCCATTTCTTATTAATTTGGTGAATTTGCGTATGTTTTCAAAACAATCGCTAAAGAGGAGGATGCAAGTAATCCGATTGAATCAAATTTACCATTTTTTGACGATTGGATATTTATGTCAAGGTATGCGGTAATTGTATTTTTGCAGCAGTATAGATAGCCTGAGATATTTGCAAATGCAATTAACCTTTGAATCATGAAAAAAATATTGATAGCCGTTATTGGAGTTTTCGCTCTTCAGAATTTATGGGCGGCTGAGACCAGACTTCGTTATGACCGTCCTGCGGAAAAATGGATGGAAGCTGTCCCTATCGGGAATGGGCGCCTTTCGGGTATGATTTATGGAGGTGTAAAGACTGACCGTATTGCCCTTAATGAAATATCGATGTGGTCCGGACAGCCCGATTCCACTTCCAACAATCTCTGTGGTGCAGACAGACTTGCAGAAATGCGGGGACACTTTTTTAATAATGAGCCGGAAAAAGGTGATTCTTTAGGGTGGAAATATCTTAACGGACGCAAGACCTCTTTCGGCACGCATGTGCCGGTAGGGGATCTTGTGCTTGAAATGAACACCGGAAAAAATGCTGTAAGCGGTTATTCCCGTTGTCTGGATCTTGCAGATGCAGTGACTTCTGTCACCTACGATTCCGGTGATGTGACGTATACCCGCGAATACATCGCTTCTTTCCCCACGCAGGTGATTGCCGTGAGACTGACCTCTTCGGAGAAAGGAATGCTTACATTTGCCATAGGTCTTGATTTATTGCGTAGTGCGGATATACATACATCCGGTGATTGTCTCCGGTTCGGAGGGAAAGTGGATTTTCCTCTGCATGGTCCCGGAGGTGTGAATTTTGTAGGTATGGTCAAGATAATTCCCGAGGGTGGAAAAATTGTTGCCGAAGGAAACAGGATGAGGGTTGAGTCGGCGGATGCGGCGACAATACTTGTTGACATACGCACGGATTATAACAATAAAGATTATAAATCGCTTTGCTCCCGCACGATAAGCGATGCCGCTTCTTTGGGTTGGGATAAATGCAAGGTTGCACATTTGTCTGATTATAGGAACCTTTTCGGCCGCATGGAGATTGATCTTGGTGAATCGAAGAATGCCGCCCTTCCGGTCGATACCCGTCTTAGTCTCGCAAAGTCCGGTGCCGTTGACCCGGCATTCGATGCGTTGTTTTTCCAATATGGAAGGTATATGCTTATCGCAAGTTCGCGTCCTAACGGCATGCCACTTTGTGCCAACCTTCAAGGCATATGGAACGACAATATGGCATGCAACATGCCTTGGACATGCGACTATCACCTTGACATAAACACCCAACAGAATTATTGGAGTGCGAACAGAGCGAATCTTGCCGAATGTAACGAACCTCTTTTCAGATATTTGGAATTGTTGGCGCATCATGGGGCGAAGACTGCTGAAAAGATGTATGGTTGCGACGGATGGGTAGCTCATACGGTTGCCAACGCATGGGGATATACGGCTCCCGGATGGGGCGTCAGCTGGGGAATGAACGTTACAGGAGGGGCATGGCTCGCCACTCATTTGTGGAGCCATTACCTATACACCCGTGATGACGATTATCTCCGTACCATAGGGTATCCATTGCTTAAAGAGTCTGCAAAATTCTTCATGGACTATATGACGGAAGATCCTCGCACGGGGTATCTTGTGACCGGACCGAGTATTTCTCCTGAAAACGGATATATTTCACCATCGGGGAATCATCTGAGCCTTTCGATGATGCCTGCGATTGATAGGGAAGTGGTGTATGATATCTACAATGCGTGCATCAAGTCTTCAAAGATCTTGGGAGTTGATAAGAAATTCCGGAAACAGCTCGAGAACGATATCCGCCGGCTACCGCCGATTTCAATAGGGAGTGACGGGACTGTGTGTGAATGGGACGGAGACCGGCGTCGTTCCGATCCTTCTCATAGGCACTCCTCTCATCTGTTGGCGCTATTTCCCCTCAATCAGATTTCTGTTGAGTCCACTCCTGAATTGGCTGCGGCATCGCGCCGGAGTCTTGAACTGCAGACAGCATCGCCCGATTGGGAAGATACGGAATGGTCAACGGCGAATATGCTTTGTCTCTATGCCCGCCTTAAGGATGGGGAGATGGCTCATGACTGGCTTCAGAACCTTTTTAGCCGTTTCACTCGTGAAAATCTGATGACAGTTTCTCCTGCCGGGGTTGCAATGGCTGAATCGGATATTTTCAGTTTCGATGCCACCGAGGCAAGTGTTGCCGGAATGTGCGAGATGCTGCTTCAGAGTCATGCAGGATTTATTGAGTTCCTGCCTGCACTTCCACAAGCGTGGCATACCGGCTCCGTAAAGGGGATATGCGCAGAGGGAGGAATGTCGCTTGACATGTCCTGGAAAGATGGGAAGATGGTGGAGGCTACAGTTTATCCGACTAAAGATTGCAAAGTTTTAATCAAGGGATTTGCAAAACCTGTGAACCTCAAAAAAGGAACTCCGTATATTGTAAAATTCTGATAACAAATAGCCATATAGGCTTAAAAAAGACCGTTCGCAACCGACATGGCGCAAATTTATCATTTTTAGGTTTGAATTTTACACGCCTTGAAGTTGACTGTGAGCTAAATTTGCAATATCACTCAGTAGGAGACGCGGCGTTGATTTGTCGCCTCCCATGAAAGACTAACCTTTGTTGGCATTACGTTGAATGCCGATTAAATTAATTTTAAAATCTAACCAAACAACATTAATAACAATCCTGCTGAAATGGAAAAATTATTTAAATTTCTATTCTTCTTTCTGATGTTCTGTGCGCCACAGGCTTTTGCTCAGAGCATAGTTACTGGAGAAGTCGTGGATGAAAAATCTGAACCGCTGATCGGAGCAACGGTCATGGTGAAAGGCACGTCCACCGGTACGTCCACCGACATCGATGGCAAGTTCTCTCTTGCCGCGAAAACCGGCGATGTCTTGGAAGTTAGCTATGTCGGCTATGAATCCAAGGCAGTAAAAGTTCCCGAATCCGGTAAACTTAGAATCACCCTCACAGAGATTTCAACCGGTCTTGATGAAGTGGTGGTTGTGGGAGTTTCCATGAAGAAAAGTGACCTTACTGGTGCTGTCAGCCAGATCGACGGAGATGTGCTCACTGAAAAACCTGTTACCACTGTCAATGACGCTCTTGCGGGTCGTATGCCTGGTGTGAGCATAGGTAAAGCTTCATCTCCATCTGAATCCAACTCCATTAAGATTCGAGGCACGAACACTATCAATGCCGGATCAAGCCCGATATATGTGGTTGACGGTCTGGTTATGGGTGATGATTACGGCTCTTTCAACTCTATTAACGTAAATGATGTTGAATCTATCCAGGTTCTCAAGGATGCTTCGGCAACGGCGCTTTATGGTTCGCGCGGTGCCAACGGTGTGGTTGTCATCACTACCAAGAAAGCGCGTGTGGGCGAAGGTAAGGTTACTTATGACGGTTGGGTAAAATTCACAGAACCCGGTCACTCTCCCGACCTTATGGATGCCAACGGTATATGGAACCTCCGAACTGAAGCTTTTGCCAATGGATATATGTATGGTAATCCTAATGCCGATCGTGATGCCTACATTAAGGATTATATCTGGAACGAGGACAGTCCTCTTGCATTCGAGCGTCGCGAGTTCCTTACTCACAGACTCGGCAAAAGCTATAACTGGCTTGATCAGGTGACCCGCACAGGTTTCGAACAGAACCATGCCCTTTCATTCTCTAAAGCTACTGACAAGACCAACGTATATCTGTCTTTCGGACTTTCGGATCTGAACGGTATCATGAAAGGCACAGAGCAGCGCCGCTATTCGGGTCGTGCAAACGTGTCTGTTGATATTAAAAGCTGGTTACGTGTAGGAACTAACACCTCTTTCACTTACACCAACGACGTTATGACGGATGGTCAAGTATATAACCAGGCTCACTATAACGGCAACCCGCTTCTTGACTATGAGCCTTTCATGAATGACGAGACAAGATTCGATCAGGAAAACCTCACTCTCTTCTGGCGCGCACAATCAGGCGACACTAATAATAATTTTAATCCTTTCAACACATTGAACGGCGTGAAGACAGAGCGTTCCCGCTATCATCTCATGTCATCAAACTTCATCAACATCAATCCTCTTGAAGGACTCAATATACGAACCACATTCGCTATAAACCGCGCTGAGCAGAAATGGGCACAGTTTGTTCCCACAGGTATTCAGGAAGCTATCCGATACAGGGGAGGCGACAACTATGCCAAGCAGCAGCGTGATGCGTCCACACAGTGGCAGTGGGACAACACTGTAAGCTATGACAAGACGTTTGCAGATGTTCACCGCTTGAATGCATTCGCGGGTATGTCTATGTCGCGTTATGTTGCCGACGGACTCTGGGGAGAAGGTCGCAGGTTTGCGTCAGACGATCTCGGTTTCAATGTTCTCGGAGCAAATGCAGACATAGAGAACCGAGCTGTCAGGAATTATCTCAGCAACAGTTCGCTCCTCTCTTATGTAGTGCGCGGTAATTATAACTATGACTATCGTTACTTCGTGACTTTCACCGGTCGCTGGGACGGTTCTTCAAAATTCGGGAAAGGTAACAAATGGGGGTTCTTCCCGTCGTTCTCTCTCGCATGGAATATCGCCAACGAGCCTTACTTCCCCAAAACAGACTGGCTTAACACTTTGAAGCTTCGCGGAGGTTACGGATCGGTGGGTAACCAGAATATCGGAGACTTCCTCTATCTTACACTTTACTCTCCTTATGGATCAACAGACGGAACTGCCGGATATGGCACTGACGGACGCCGTGGCACACCCGGTATCACTTGGGAAAAACAGAAACAGGAGAACCTCGGCATCGACCTTGCGTTCTTCAACAACCGACTGAACATTTCTGCCGATGGATTCTGGATCACGAACTCTGATCTCCTTTATTCTCACTCTCTCGCATCTTCATCCGGTTATATATATACTACAGAGAACGTAGGCGAGATGACCAACCGAGGTTTTGAACTCTCTATCGGTGCAACTCCCATCCGCACTCAGGACTGGACATGGAACGTGAACTTCAACCTCGGTATGGATCGCAACAAGATCACCAAACTTTATGGAAATGTTGATCATATCTATAATGGTGACAATAACCGCACCGGTAACCTGTTCATCGGTGAATCGCTCAACAACCTTTACTGCCTTAAAGCCGGCGGTATCGCCAATGAATGGAACCGCTCCGAATGGGAGGGCAAGACATTTAACGGCCGCACAATCGGTCTTGGAGACCTTTATGCCCTTGACGTTTCAGGTCCTGACGGGATACCGGATGACGTAGTCGATTCTTATGACCGTGTATGTCTTGGAAGCATGGATCCCAAAGCTTATGGCGGTTTCTCTACGGACTTGACTTGGAAAGGCTTGACACTTAATGCAATCTTCACGTATTCTATCGGTGGCAGAATGATTAGCGGTTATTATGAATCTTTGATCAGCTCTGTCGGTATGAGCAACGCTTCTCCCGACCTTCTTGATAGCTGGAGCCCGGAAAATACCGGCGCCTACTTTCCCCGCAGAATGTTCAATGCCGACGGTTATTCTGCATATGGAGCGGGAGATACAGACAGATATGTGCAGAAATCAGACTTCCTGAAGCTTTCTAACCTTTCTTTCTCATACACATTCCCCAAGAATATACTGCGTAAGATACGTTTCGATAATCTTCGTCTATATTTCACGGCAGGCAACGTGTTTACAATCACTAAATATAAAGGTTATGATCCCGAATGGGGCGACGGCAGCGGTTACTTCCCCACTGAGCGTAGCTACACAATCGGACTTTCATTCACCCTATAATCGAACAGACAATGAAATTCTCAAATATAATCAAATATATGGGTGTTGCAGGAATCTCGGCAATGATGTTCACCTCCTGTAGCGATTTCCTTGACGAAAAACCCACCGGATCAATCTCTGAAGAGCAGATTTTCTCTGATCCGGAATATGCCGAGTCGAACTTGCTTTCCTGCTATCGCCAATGGCGTGAGTGCTTCAAAGACAGATACCTCTGGGAAGTGATGGTGGGAACGGATGAAATCCAGTCAGGCGCATTGCAGGCATTGAAGGAAGATGGCGGTCGCCGTGGTTCTCTTGACCGTTACGATGCGATGCTCACTTCGGAACTCTCCTACATAAAGGATACCTGGGACTGCCGCTACCTTAAAGTCGGAGAGTCGGCCAAGCTTATCAATGCCTTGAAATCAAAGAAAGATGAAGATGAGCTGTCCGGTAAAATATATGGAGAGGCAAACTTCATACGTGCCGGTCTGTGCATGGAACTGACCCAGATATTCGGAAGGATTCCTATTATAGACATGGAGCGTCAGGAGGAACTCACATATGCGCGTCAGCCGCTTAATGTGGTATGGGGATTTATTATTGACGATCTCAAGGAGGCGGTGAGATATTGTCCTGAATCCAATGATCCTCAGAGAGCCACGGTCTATGCTGCTAACATGCTTCTTGGATATGCATATATGGCTGCGCCTGAAGAGACCGGTCTCCGCGATTTTGAAGAGGCTGCAAAATGTTTCAAGGCGATTATCGACAGCCAGAAGTTCCGCTTGGTGGAATATTATGACCTCTTTGATTATAATGTGAAAAATTCGGCGGAAGCTATTTTCGAATGGCAGTTCAATACTACATGGCCTGATAATAACTGCATCCAGTTCCAGATAGGTTCGCGTGCAGCTGCCAATATGGGTCAGGACGGATGTTTCTTCGCCGGTTATGATCACGCTGTTCCTTCTGCATGGGCATATAGCGATGTAGAGGATGGCGGTATTTGGGAGGATGGCGATATCCGTCGCGATGAATCGCTCAGATATGATTTCGAATGGTTCGGTCAAGTGCCCGATCTCTCATCCCTGGCATGGGAGGGTCTTGGCGATGACCATGACGAGCTTCTCCCCCACATAAAGAAATATGAAGACTTCCGCACTGATATTCATTCAGGAATGGGCGTTAACAATATGTGGAACTCCGGTAAGAACATACCTTGGCTGCGTTATGCCAACGTTCTTCTCCTTTACGCTGAATGTCTCAATGAGACCGGACATACATCCGAAGCTGTAGATTATGTGAATGAAGTGCGTAAACGCGCATGGGAGAATAATATTCCTGCCGACAAGCAGTGGAACAAAGGAATGTCGAAAGACCAGTTCTTTGAGGCTCTCATGACGGAGCGTGTCCGAGAGTTGTTCGGTGAGCGTTGGAGACGTTTTGACCTTGTCCGCACAGGTAAGTTCCTTGAATATGTCAAAGCTCGCAACAAATGGGCTAACCGTTACGGCACAATACAGGAATTTAATAAATATTGGCCTATCCCTCAGTTCGAGATCGACCAGAATGACGATATCCTCGGCACAGACCAGAATGAAGGGTATAGATGAGTATTTAGGCTTTAGGTTTAGAGTTTGACTATATATTCTTTAAGTTGGCTCGGCTCATTCCGGGTGAGCTGAGTCAACTTTATATCTTATTTGATTTAAAATTAACAATATAATGAATAAACATATACTTTTTTCGGGAATCCTGACTGCTGCCACAGTGCTTGGCGCTCAAAGTGCAACTCCTACTTTTGTGGAACTTTCCAATCTTAAGGATATTATATCCAATGGCTATTGTCATGGCAACGCAATCCTTGTAGATGTCAATAATGACGGAAATTTTGAAATTGTAGGTAAAGGGCGTGACCTTAATAATAGCTGGCAGACTGATATTTTCTGCGTATCGGGTGACGGATATTCATTTACAAAAAACAATATGCTCTCTGATCCTGACGGGTGTTCCTGGGAGCGTGTTGTCGTACCCATTGATTACAATTGCGACGGGAATGTAGACCTTATTCTTGCAAGTTCTTGGAATGCAAAGCTCTTGATAAATAACGGTGATGGCACTTTTGATGCAAACAAGGGTCTTGTTGACGGTTTTGCATTGGATGGAGAAATAAGCATAGACGGTGATGATTCCGAGAAATGGTATTCGGGACTTATGGCTGTTGCGGATTTCAATGGCGACGGATATCCCGACATTCTGACATTTTGCGGAGATCCAAGGAATGATCAGGGTACGCCTACAATTTTCATTAATGAGAAGGGTAGCGGTAAGTTTACCAAAAAAGAAACTACCGGGTTGAAAGCTCATCGTGGCGGTACGCTTGCCGTTGGCGATTTTAACCGTGACGGATTGATGGACATTGCGGTTTCCGGTTGGAATGACGATTTCGGTAACGATTGTATCAAGGTCTATAAGAATAATGGCGACTTGACATTTACGGAAGTGGCTTCCGATAGTTTTGCCAAAAGCAAGGCAGGGGTGGAGAAAGGTGCCATAAAATTTCTTGACATCAACAACGACGGCTATCTTGATCTCCTCGTTACCGGTGAATCATGTGTCAATGATTGGGCAAAGAGCGCGTTCCTGTTTAAAAACGTGAACGGCACGGACTTTGTCAAAATCGAAGCCGGACTTCAAGGCATATGCAAGTCGGGTATAGATTGGTGTGACCTTAATGGCGATGGCTTTGTGGATTTTGTCTATTCCGGAGAATCTGATAAGGCGATTACAATCATTTCATATAACAATGGAGACGGCACTTTTACACTTGACTCCACGTCTATCGGTGGTCATCGTGGCGGATCAACTGTTGAATTGGGCGATTTTAACAATAACCTTGTGCCCGACATGCTCGTGATGGGTTACAATGACAATGGTCCCCATTTTCAGATTTATAACTCCATGCAGTCTCGTGGTGTAAACACTGTGCCGTCGGCTCCTGTGGCATTGAGTGCAAAATCAGAGGGTGACGCCACTATTTTCACATGGGAGGCAGGCAGCGATAAGGAGACTCCCGCAGAAGCCCTGCGTTATAATTTTTATGCCAAGCTTACGGATGGTCAAATAATCACACTTGTTCCTGTTGATGCCGTTTCCGGCAAGCTCAAGCAGGCTAACGTTGACGCATCGCTTACCGGCACTTCGTATTGTCTCAATGTTCCTTTGGACAAGATTTCTGAATGGGGTGTTCAGAGCATTGACGGAGGCAAAGCGACAAGCCAATTTGCAATGGCGTCTACTGCCGGTGTTGAGGATATGGAGCAGGCGAATGCATCTTTTGTTATTGATGGAAACATACTTACCGTATCTGCTGATATGGAAGTGGAGATTTTCTCAGTGTCCGGAGTTTCAGTAATGAAATCCGGTCTTAAATCCGGTGAAAGCGTAAGCCTTGACCTGGAGTCGGGAATATATGTTGTAAAGACATCCTCCTCTGTAACCAAGATTGTAGTTAAATAATAAGCGATTGGGGAAGAAATGTTAAGGTAAAAAGGTTTTAGGTATCTTTATTTTGGGAAAATAAGAAGTTGTTATAAATTTGCAATATACGACAATGAAAACAATCAGGACTCATATATTAAATGCCAGGACGGGCGGTGCCATTGCCTTGGCGGCAGTGATTGCCTCATGTGGAGGTTCAGCGTATGCCGGCAATCTCGATATTGTTGACGGAAATGTTAAAGTGACGTTTGACGAGTCACATAAAACCGCTCGGTTTGAGCATAAAGGAAAGCTGGTCTTATCCGGTGCCTACACAACGGCGATACTTGCGGATGACACACCGGTGGATTCACGCAATTATCCTTCGGTGTCTATGAATAAGGCGGCAGTGAACGACGGATACGGCAACGGCATCGTGTATACTTACACATATACCGGGGCAACGCCTCAGATTGAACAGAAGATCTATGTTTATCCGGATCTCGACTATTTCTTGGTGGAAGCAACATTGAGTGGTGATAATGCCGCGGCGCATCAGATATGCCCTATTGTGTCCCAGACATCAACTACGCTCCCTCTCCCCACTTCAAGCAACAGGATCTATGACATGCCTTTCGCCAACGACAACTGGGCTACATTCAACTCTCACAATTGGAGTTTAGGGCAACCTATAACCTCATGTGAGGCTACTGCATTATATAATGTCAATACCCGTCAGGGAATCATAATCGGCTCGGTTGACCACTCCGTATGGAAGTCGGCGGTAAGTGTTACTCCGACATCTTCAAACAAAACGCGTAAAGTATCGGCAATAGCCGGTTATATTAGTTCACGCACATGGGATGTTATCAAAGACAAGGCTTCGTCTACACGTCATGGAATTGTAAAAGGCGACAAGGTTTCTTCACCCCGTTTCATGGTGGGATATTTCGACGACTGGCGTAACGGACTGGAAACTTATGGAGAGGCGAATACTGTTGTATGTCCCAAGCTTGAATGGACAAAAGACAACGCGCTTTTCGGATGGCAGTCATGGGGCGGTATGGAATTCGGTCTCAATTACACATCGGCAATGAGTGTTCTTGATTTCTATGAAAAGGAACTTCTTCCCGTAGGATTCTATAATGAGAAGGGACGCACGCTGATGGTGCTTGACTCAGGATGGAACGCCCTTAATGACCAGCAACTTGTAAATTATGTAAATAAATGTAAGTCTCTCAATATGGTGCCCGGTATATATACCACACCATTCTCATATTGGGGCAGCGAGCAGGATGCTGTCAATAACAACACTTGGGAGGGTGGCAAACTCGGTGAGATGGCTCTTAAGGTGAACGGGCGTTACCGAATGATCAATGCCCTCTCTCTTGATCCTACACACCCCAAAGTGAGGGAATGGGTTGAGAAGACACTCAATAAATTCAATAATCTCGGATTCGAGTTTGTAAAGATAGACTTCATGAACAATGGTTCGCAGGAAGCCGACAGTTTCTATGATCCGAACATAACTACCGGTATGCAGGCTTACAATTATGGAATGGACTATATTGTGGAGGCGGCGGGAGACATGATGATTGACTTCTCTATCGCTCCGGTATTCCCCGCAAAAGCGCATGTGCGCCGTATCGGTTGTGATGCATGGGGAGATCTTCCTCAGTCCATGTATACACTTAACTGTATCAACGGCTCATGGTGGCTTGACCGTTGCTATGCATTCAATGATCCCGACCATATGTGTCTTTCCAAGGTTCCTTTCAATGGGAAAGGCTCCAATGACATTAATGAAGCCCGTATACGTTATTCCTGCGGTCTGATGACCGGTATGACCCTTTTGGGTGGCACATATGCTTACGAAGGTGATGTCAAGAACTTTAACGGAACGGACTATAAGGTTGTGGGTAATGATGCCGAACGTGCGCGAGTGGTTGAGTTTGCCAAGAATAAGGATCTTATCAAACTCGGTAATGTCGGCAAGACGTTCCGTCCGGTTGAAGGAACTTTCCATGAGAAGGGTTCTCTTTGGTCGAAAGATGATATTTCTGTTGACAACGAGTTTGTTCTTGATGCAGGAGACGCATTCTATTATGTTGTGTTCAATTATGGGACATCCGGTAATTCGGCTATTGAGAAGACTCCCGATTTTGCCCGTCTGGGTGTTAATGCCTCGGATTTTGTCAATGTTACTGAACTATGGACCGGAGAGACCGCTTCTCCGGCTTCGCTTAAGGTCAATGTTCCTAAGAAGGATGTAAGGATTTATCGTTTCGAGAAATCAGGTTTTGGAAGCGGAGTGACAGAATCGGTAGCGGATGATGCCGGTAAAGTGAATGTTTCCAAAACCGGAAACTGTGTTAGTGTCAATGCTGTTTCGGCGATTGACCGGATAGATGTTTATTCAATCGACGGAACTCAGTTGAATTCAACTGATATTGAAGGAGCCACAGGCTCCTTCAATATCATATTGGATACAATATATAATATCTTAATTGTAAGGGTTAAGACTGTTGACGGGAATGTTTATGTCACTAAGGTGGCGTAAACTTTTTGTTTTTATATAATGAGGTCTTAATTCCTGTTAATATGCTAACTCCATGCTAAACTCATGAACCGATTCGTTTTAACCCTATTGGTATTGCTGGCTGTTATGTTGCCGGCATATTCTGTTGATAAGAAGTACTCGTTTAAACATATTAATTCTGCTGACGGGCTTTCTGCAAGCAATGTCAAGTGCATTCTCCGGGATTCACGGGGATTTATGTGGTTCGGCACCAAGAACGGGTTGAATCTATATGACGGAATGGATATCGAACGGTTGAAGTGTTTTGATTATGTCAGGAAACATGGCAATGACAACATTGGGGCATTGTATGAGGACAAGACAGGGAAGATATGGATCGGAACAGACCGGGGTGTCTTCCGGTTTGATCCTGATGATGTCAGATTCAAGTTTATGGATGGAGAGGCATCTCCGTCCGAATCGAATATAGAAGCTAAGAAAATAGGAAATTCCAATACGGAATCTCCTAATAATTATGTTTTGAGGATATTGGGTGATGCTGCCGGAAATGTGTGGGTGCTCATTCCGACTCAGGGCATTTTTCGCTTTAAGGGGGATAAGGTAGATTTCTTCTCAAATCCGAAGACTTCTGACAATAAGCAACATGTTTATACCGACATTGCCGTGTCTCCTACAGGTGAGATTTATGCAGTGAGTAATTATTTGGATATCTATGTGCATAATTCGCGAGATGACCGGTTTCGAAAAGTATTTTCCAATGATGGTTTGCTTCCGGCACCGAGCAGCCTTACGAAGATGATATCCGATCAAGATGGAGATCTGTTTTTTGCCACTTTAGACGGCTATATATATTCATATAATCCTCATAAAAACGGATATCCCCAACTTATTGATTTTTCGAAAACAGGTAAGGTATATTTGCGTGACATAGCACTTTTTGATGATGACTTGTGGATCGGCACTCATAACGGACTTCGTATACTTGACTTGTTGTCCGGAAGTGAGAAAGAACTGAGGGAGAATGCGCTTGATCCTTTCTCACTGAGTGACAATTCACTCTCTGTGATATATCGTGATTATGAAGGTCATGCATGGATTGGAACAATGTTCGGAGGAGTTGACTTCCTTTCTAACAATCCGTTCCGGTTTGATGTGTTCGGCAGGGAATATGGATTGTCGAGTATGCGAATAAGGGGGTTGGATGTGAGCGATGACGGGAAACTATGGATAGGCACTGAAAATAACGGGCTGAATCTTCTTGACCTGAACACCGGTTCTGTATCACATCCTGTTGTTTCACCTGCCAAGAGCAGTGGTGTCATGCATTTTGTGGATGTAATCGGTAATGACGTTTATTTAGGTTTCACCCATTCCAGTGTATTAAAGGTTAGAGGAGGAATAGGGAAGACCGAGATATTGCCGATAGATTCTGTAGCAGGTAATGACAGAAGCGGATATTGCTATCTTCTTGATTCATCCGGCAATGAATGGTTAGGTCTCGGAGGAGCCTTGGCAAAAAGGAAAAAGGGGGAGACAGGCTTTTTAAAAGTAGAAGATACCGGCTCTAACTGGATATTCGCATTGTTTGAAGATTCACACCGTAACATCTGGATCGGAACAATGGGCAATGGATTATGGAAATATACACCCTCTTCCGGTAAATTCAGGAACTATAGTTATGATGACGGGGAGATAAAACCTACCGGTCTGCGCTCTAATTCAATATCGTCCATAATGCAGGATAGCAAAGGGAATGTATGGGTATCTACCGACCGGGGTGGTCTGAGCAAATATAACGAAGCCAAAGATGATTTTATCACTTTCGGAATTGAAGAGGGTCTTCCCGATGATGTGGTCTATAATGTGCTTGAGGATTCCAATGGTTTCCTTTGGTTCGGGACCAACAAAGGGTTGGTTAAATTCAATCCTGATAACAGCTTCATAAAGGTCTTTTCGATCAATGACGGCTTGCCGTTTAATGAGTTCAGTTATAATTCTGCCGCCGCCGATAAATCGGGGATCTTTTATTTCGGTGGTAATAACGGAATCATAGCGTTCAATCCATTACTTGACGTCCCGGGCAAGCAGCATCATCCGGTATATTTCACAAACGTTTCACTCCTTGACTTAGCTGAGGGCAGTGATGCCGAAGGGCTTGAAGGGGTGACTCTCGGCAAGAGCATAACTCTGCCAAGCACATGTGCGAGCTTCAGGGTCACCGTGTCGTCGCCGGAATATGGAGTCTCGGGGCAACGTTTCTTTTATTACCGATTGCTTCCTGTCGGGCAGGAATGGACTCGGATTGACGGTAATAAAATAACTTTTGCTAATCTTGCCTCGGGTGATTATCGTCTGGAAGTAAGATACGGTGACGGGGAGGATGTTCCTGTGAGTGAATTGCGGATCCGGATTCTTCCACCATGGTGGAGGTCGACATGGGCGATACTGGCTTATTTGATAATAGCTTTAATGGCAGTCGTGTTGCTTGTGATCTGGCTGCAATTGCGCAATAAAAAGAAGATAAATCAAAGGGAGCAGGCATATGCTGCAGAAAAGGAGCGTGAATTATATCGCGACAAGGTTGAGTTTTTCACGACTATTGCCCATGAAATACGCACACCACTTTCTTTGATAGACATCCCTCTGGAGGCAATTTAGGAAAACGGTATTGATGACCCCAAGACTTCTGACTATCTTAAAGTAATGAGGCAGAATACCCGGCGACTGCTTCACCTCAGCCGCGAACTCCTTGATTTCGGGAAACTTGATTCGCATATGCTTATTACCAAAAAAGAGTTTTTTGACATGTCTGCCTTGGTGAGTGAGACGGCGGAGCGTTTCGGTCCGGCTATGGATCTCAATGGTAAGGATCTTGAAGTTGATGTCTCAAATGAAAAGTTAATGGTTTTTTCAGATAAAGAGGCGGTAACCAAGATACTCAGCAACCTTTTCAATAATGCTCTGAAATATGCCTCGAAAAATATAAGGGTTGTATTAAAAGAATCTGAAGGGATTGTTGCCGTTAGCGTCTCAAGCGATGGGACGAAGATAACGGAAAAGGAGAGAAATTTGATTTTTGAGCCGTTTTATCAGAGTGAAGGTAATGCTGAGAAAAAAAACGGTGTCGGTATCGGTTTGCCACTCGCCCGTCAGCTTGCCGCCGTGCTTGGTGGCAACCTTGTGTTGGATAATGATGACAGCTTGCTGAATACGTTTACTTTCACTTTCCCTGTGGGTAATGCCGAGAAAGAAGATATTTCAGTGGCAGATGCGGATAAAGACAATTATGTGCTTGATGAGGAATCCAATCAGACCAAGCTTCGCAGCAGCGGCTACCATGTATTGGTTGTGGAAGACAACGAGTCTATACGTCACCTTCTCAGAGACCAGTTATCGAAAAATTTCATTATTGACACTGCGAGCAATGGGGTCGTTGCCTTGGATAAACTTAAAAAGTCAAGGGTGGATCTCGTGGTTACGGACATAATGATGCCGGAGATGGACGGAATGGAGCTTTGCAGGAGAGTGAAAGAAGATCCGGATCTCTCGTCAATACCGATTGTGTTCATAACCGCGAAAAATGACCTTGACAGCAAGGTCCGCGGACTTCAGATGGGTGCAGAGGCATATATCGACAAACCGTTTTCTATAAAATATCTTACACAGACAGTAAAGTCGTTGCTTGAAAACCGACGCAGGGAGAGGGAATCTTTCTCAAAGAAACCATTTTTCAATGTAGACAGCATCCAGACAAACAAGGCAGATGAGGAGTTTGTCAAGAAATGTATGGATGCTATCACGGAGCATCTTCAGGAAGAGGATTTTAATGTGGAAAGCCTTTGTGACATACTTGCCATGAGTCGTTCGAACTTACTGAGGAAAATCAAGGCAATTTTCAATATGTCGCCAAGTGAGCTGATACGTTTGGTCAAGCTTAAGAAGGCTGCTGAACTGATCCAGGACGGACGTTACCGCATCGGGGAGATATGCGAAATGATCGGCATCTCTTCACCTTCATATTTCAGCAAGCTTTTCTTCAAGCAGTTTGACATCACTCCGAAAGCATTCGAGAAGCAATGCCAGGAAAAGAGGAGGGATCTGGCTCAAAACAATGTCTAAGGTTAGGTGCGGGTTCGCCCCCGGAAATTGCGGGGGCTCATTCCCATAAGCTTTGAAAAGAGCCGTGAGAAATAATAAGGATCGGGGATTCCTACTTTGAAACATATCTGGTTCAGTTTCAAGTTGGAATTGTCAAGGAGGTCGCATGCACGCCTTATCTTAAAAACCTTTGCCGTCTACGCAATATATCAATTTTTGATGTTACAAAATTCTTTAATGTATTTGGAGCTTTTGTCAGTAATTCTCCAAAAAGTGTAAGAAATAATTCAAATGATAGATTTTGAGGGATAAATGCACTATAAATAGAGTTAAAATGTGTGTTTGTTGTAATATTTGAAGCGATTTTTCAGTTTTTTATTGTCTCATAATATGTAAATTTGCAATAAAATAACAGTGACCATGGATAAACTTATTTTATTATTACTTATTTCCACAGCTTTTGTTGTTGCTCAGGCAAAGGTGGTGCTGCCGAATTATATTACTGACAATATGGTCGTGCAGCGCAATAGCGTGATGAAAATCACAGGTCATGCTTCTTCCGGTTCTAAAGTGAATGTTATTGCCGGTTGGGATAGCCGTTCACGTGAGGTCAAGGCTGACAGCGAAGGGAAATTTGATATTTCACTTGATACTCCCGATGCGGGAGGACCGTATTCGATTATAATTGCAGATAAAGATAGTAAGGTAAAAGTCGGGAATGTGCTTTCCGGAGAGCTTTGGTTGTGTTCCGGTCAGTCAAATATGGAATTTCCGGTGGATGGGTGGACATCCGTGATGGATGCCGACCATGTTGTTTCCACGGCGCGTAATCCCGACATAAGATTGTTACAGGTTAAAAAAAGAGTTGCGTTTTCCCCTCAGGATGATATCGAGACTAATATGGGGGGATGGGTAGAAGCGGCGCCAAACACTATGGATTTTTCCGCTATCGCTTATCTTTATGCCAAGGAACTCCGTGATAGCCTGAAGGTGCCCGTAGGGGTTATTGATGCCACATGGGGTGGCACTCCTGCCGAGGCGTGGACATCGTATGGCTTTCTCAAAGGAGTTCCCGGTTTTGAGGGAGAACTCTCCGCGATGGAGAGTTGCGGGTTTGATACTTCGCGTCTCAGGGAGAATTATGAGAAGGAGATGGGGGTATGGATGAAACTTGCCCAGAAGGGGGGAGAAGAGATCCGTCCCGGAGATAAACTGACAGGCAATGTTCTTCCTGCCGATTATTTTGAGAGGATCGGATTTGGCAATGGTTTCGACGGGATAGTGTGGGTCCAGAAGGAGATTGATGTCCCGGCAGAAGATGCAGGCAAGCCTATGACTCTCAAGCTTGGTGCCATAGATGATGAAGACGTGACTTATCTCAATGGAGTGGATTTTTCAAGTCTGCCTAAGAAACCGGCTTCTATAGAAGGCTCAAGTTATCCTACGGTGCTGTATAACGCTATGATTCATCCATTGCGTAACTTGCCTATAAAGGGGGTTCTATGGTATCAAGGGTGTGCAAATGTAGGTAGGGCAGAACAGTATGAAACTTTGTTCAAATCGTTGATTAATAATTGGAGAGACACTTGGGATTCGGAGTTTCCGTTCTATTTCGTTCAACTTGCCGGATGGCTTGCACCGCACTCCGTGCAGCCGGATTCGGAATGGGCAGCTTTACGCAATGCCCAAAGCAAGGCGTTGCAGCTTCCCAACACGGCGATGGTGAGTGCTATCGACCTCGGTAATCCGGGGGATATACATCCCCGTGACAAACAGACCGTGGCACATAGGCTTGCATTGACTGCGTTAGGTCGCGATTATGGATTTGATACAAACTATAAGGCTCCGCAATGCATCTCCATGCAGAAGATGGGCAACAAGATTGTTCTTAAATTCGATGATGACCTGACTGCGACTTCCGTTGCCATTCTCGGTTTCATTATCGGTGATGCCGATGGTGATTTCGATCAGGCTGTTGCCCGAATGGCAGACAGTCGCACCCTTGAATTGTATTCACCTTTGGTGAAGAAACCGGTTTGCGTACGCTATGATTGGGCTGATTTTCCCAATGGCAACCTTTACAGCCGTCATGGTATTCCCGTGGCACCTTTCGCAACTGATAAATAACAATACACTAAATAACTCATGAAACTCAAACAATTAGCATTTTTATTACCTTTTGTGGCGGTTACTGCCAATGCTGAAGATATCGTAATCAGCACGGATAACAACGCTTTGGTTTATAATGTAGCCGACAACGGGCGTGTGTATCAGAAATATTTCGGAAAGAAACTGAAAAATGCATCCGATTATGCTTCTATGCCTAACGGTCAGGAGATATACATCACAAGCGGGATGGAAGATTACTATGAACCGGCTCTTCATATAGTGCATGCCGATGGGAATCCATCGACATTGCTAACTTACACCGGGCATAAGACTGCGACTCTTGCGGATGGTGCTAAACAGACAGTCATTTCCCTTTCCGACAAGGAATATTCCGACAATGTGGATGTATATTTCATCGTATATCCGGAACATGATATCATAAAGACATACACTACAATCACCAATGGAGAAAAGAAACCTATAAAGCTTGAGAAATTTGCGTCTTCAATGCTTCATTTCGATAATGGCGATTATTACCTCACGCAGTTTAACGGAGACTGGGCTTCTGAAGCGAATATGTCTGAGACAAAGCTTGAGTATGGACGCAAACAGCTTGACACCAAACTCGGTGCGCGTGCAAATATGTTTTGTTCACCTTTCTTCCAACTCGGTATAGATTCTCCCGCTAAGGAAAATTCCGGAGACTTGCTTGTCGGAACCTTGGGGTGGACAGGTAATTTCCGTTTTACGTTTGAGGTTGACCATAAGGGTGAACTCCGTGTAATATCCGGTATCAATCCATATGCTTCGAGCCGTATCCTTAAGAAAGGGGAGACGTTCTCAACTCCGGAATTTATTTTCACTCTTTCCGATGAAGGACAGGGCAAGGCGAGTCGCAATTTCCATGATTGGGCGAGGGATCACCAACTCTATAAGGGTAATGACACCAGGATGACATTGCTGAATAACTGGGAGGCTACATATTTTGATTTTGACGAAAATAAGCTCGTGAACCTTGTTGGAGAGGCAAAGGAACTTGGTGTGGATATGTTCCTTCTTGATGACGGCTGGTTCGGTAACAAGTATCCGCGACATAGTGACACTCAGGGACTCGGAGACTGGGATGAGACCAAGAATAAGCTTCCGAACGGCATTGGTGCACTTACTGACGCGGCTAAAAAGAATGGTGTGAAATTCGGTTTGTGGATAGAGCCTGAGATGGTAAATCCCAAAAGTGAACTTTATGAGAAGCATAAAGACTGGGTTATAACGCTCCCTAATCGTGACGAATATTATTTCAGGAATCAGTTGGTTCTCGATTTAAGTAACCCTAAAGTGCAGGATTATGTGTTTGATATCGTTGATGGTCTTAAGACCAAGTATCCGGACATAGCATTCTTTAAATGGGACTGCAATTCTCCGATCACGAATATCTATTCCAATTATGAGAAAATGGATCAGGATCATCTGTATGTTGATTATGTAAAGGGACTTTACAATGTATTGGACAGGATACAGGCTAAATATCCCGATCTGCTTATGATGATGTGCTCTGGCGGTGGCGGACGCTCCGATTATGAAGGGTTGAAGTATTTCACTGAGTTCTGGCCCAGTGACAATACTGATCCGATAGAACGTCTCTACATACAATGGGGTTTCTCTCAGATTTTCCCTGCCAAGACACTTTGTGCGCACGTTACAACATGGAATCGCTCAACTCCCGTTAAATTCCGCACGAACGTGGCTATGATGGGTAAACTCGGTTTTGACCTTAAGCTTGACGATATGTCGAAAGACGAGGTTGCATATTGCAAACGTGCGATCAAGAATTATAATTCGCTTAAACCGGTGATCCTCGAAGGTGACCAGTACCGACTTGTGTCGCCCTATGAAGGAGAGCATGCCGCAACAATGTATGTTGGCAAGAAGGATGGAGACGCGGTGCTTTTCACATTCGATATTTATCCGCGTTACAAGCAGCAGATCGCTAAATCAGAGTCGACTGTTAAATTGAACGGACTTAACCCGTCGGCACGTTATTCCGTGACTGAGATTGACCGCACAGACGGCAATGACAGCAAGATTGGTGAATATTCCGGCGAATACCTCATGCAGGTAGGTATTCCGCTCTTCACGCTCAACCGACTTAACAGCCGTGTCTTCTCTATTAAGAAGATATAATAAGCAAGTTTATACTTAAGTATCCGAAATGGATATATAAATCAAGGAGACGTGTCAGAACCGATCGGTTCTGACACGTCTCCTTGATTTATAAGTTAATGTTTCGATAGTTGAGTAGTCTGTTTATTCCGGTATCACTATTCCTTTGCCGTCTTGCGATATTTCATAAGTCTTGGAAAAGCCTCCGTCTTTATGCTTGACACTGATGATAGCCCTGTCGTGCGAAATCGTGAAGTTGTCTATATAACCTTTGTCCTTGTAGCCGGATGCCTCGAGTGCTTCCTTGCAATATCCGGGCAGGTTGTTAAGATATGTCTTGATGTCATTATAAGTGAAAAGCATGTCTTTATAACCTTCATATGAATCAACAACATCGCTGCTGACCATGGTGGATACCGTAAGGTCATATTTTTCATACATATTTCTCCGGTCTTTCATGTCATTCCAGTCATACTGCTCCATCTGGTTTTTATCATCGGGAGAAATGATCTGGATGCTAACGTGCGCTGTGTTGTCACCGGGTTTGTAAAGGAATGTGGATGTGATCTCTGCAAATTCAACTCTGGTGGAGTCTGTGCCTGCTTGGTCAAGAAGATCTCCGATCTTTGATTGGAGTTCGCCGGGAGTGTCTCCTACTATGTCTTCAGGTAAGGGCCCCGGATTCATCATATTGCACGAAGTTGCTGACAATACGAGTAATGGAGCTGCCAAGAGAGTTTTGATCAACGTCTTTTTCATGTTGTTTAAAGAATGTTAGTGAGAATTAAAACTATTGTGTAATTAAGCACCTGTTAACTTGTTTGCTGCAAAATTAACGAAAAAAAACAATAAAACAAACCGAGTGGCTGGTTTTATTCTGGATAATAGATATTGTAAGCCATAAAATTATAATGCAAATAAGGATAAGGTATTAAAAATCAACTTTTTAATAAGTAATATATGAATCTGAATTTTTGAGCTAACATTTTTGTGTCAAGACCTGATAAAAAGGATTGCTCATATGCAAGGCCGAAGAATGCTTGCCTGAATAGGAATGCTGAATCTTTAGTGTTTAGGTCATGACGTATCTCACCACTGTCTTTTGCCAATTGGATTGCTGATTCCCAGACGGTATAATCCTGATTAAATAGTGATTCTATCTTTTTTTCGACATCCGGATAATATTGGCGCACCTGCATTAGCAGATTATAATAATAGAAATTAGGACTGCATCCGGGTTGCCTGTCGTCTTTTAAAACCGATACGAGTATATGCATGGTCCGTTTTATTCCTTCAACATATTTGTCAATAAATTCAGATAGGGATGTGTATGTAAATCTGAATTTATTGGCTGTTGAGTGCATGCTGAATACATATTTGTCTATTACTGCTATGAATAAATCTAATTTAAAGGGATAGTAATATATCAGTCCGGCTTTGGATAGTCCGCAAGCTTTGGCAATTTCAGTTAGACTCGCTTTCTCGTAATTCATTTTTGCGAAAACCCGCAAGGCGTTCGCGAGGACTTCTTCCCGGTTTGTTATCATGATGGTTTCTTGATTTAAGAAGCTGTTTAAACAACTTCGATGTTTCCGGGTTCGAATATACAATATTATATTTACATTAAGCGAGAAAAACGGATTTATTTTTTAATAGCGTCTAAACACGAAGTGCGGAGGATAAAATTATTTACCGAATGTGAAGCGTATGCCTATGTTCAAGTTGAAATTAAAAGGTTTGTCGCTATATATTGTCTGCAATGTTGAATTGTCTTTGAAATGGTAACTTACGCCAGGTTCTGCGTATATTCCTATTAATGATGTTGCGTTTAACTGAACGCCGGCTGAGGCATTGACGGAAAACTGGAATGGTTTTTCGTCAATGCTATAAGTTTCCGACACATCGGTTTTTTGTTCGATGATGTAGTCGGTTTTTTGTTGCCCTTTGACGCATTGTTCGGCATGGACTCCTGCGGCACCATATATGTCAATCAGTTTCCAGGAAAAGATATTGTATCTTACGCTAACCGGAATCCCTATGTAATGCAAACTTTGCCTGTTGTTTATATAATTATTGTCGGTGCCTTCCTTAAAGTCGGAAGTAAGGTTGGTGTATGTGAGTCCGCTTTCGATGCTCAGGCGATCGTTTAGCTCGTAGGCAAATGATATCCCCGTCCTTACAGGAAGGTGATGCTTGACATTGTGTTTGGTAGCTTTTCCTTTATTAAAGAGCATTATACCGAGTTTCGGGTCGTCTTCCCAATTGGCATTGTCTGCACCAAGACTGCTTGCCATTGCTGTTTGAGACGTCATGGCTGATGAATGATCCGGTGAGCCGGATGTGTATATTCCCATTGAGAAACGACTCTTTTCATTATTATGCATATTGCTTTGGGCGATATGATTATATACGTTCATATCGCTTTTATATGTTGTCCTTTTCTGAGGAATATCTTTCTTTTCCGTTGATTCTATTTCAGTTGGGGTGATAGGGGAGTCGGTTTGGTCGCTAACTTTCGAAATGGTGTCAGCATTTTCTGCAATGTGGCTAACTCCCGCAATAGTTCTATCCGTTATGGCGTGGTTCTTATAACGTGGTTGATTATGTTGTTCCATAACAACTCCTTTGCTTCCCTCATGTGTGGCAACAGGTTTGGAAAGCTCTTTAATGTCAATGTTGGATGTGCCAATGTTGGCAAGGTGGTTGTCTACCGACATGTCAATATCCGTTTGACTTATTAAAAAATATGAGGAACATATGAGAAGTAAAAGAATGGCAGCTGCCACATATTTTCTCCATGTCCATACGTGTGCGTTACGTTTATGGCGGGGTGATTGAAGTTGTTTTTCAATGTTCTCCCACAGCATGTCAGGGGCTTCCCGTTCATAATCGGCAAGCTTTCCTTGTAAATCTTTAAGCCAATTGTCTTTCATCGTGCATATGGGGTTAATGTTTGATACTTTCGGATTTTATCTGCCAATATTGCTTTGGCTCGGTGTAATTGTGATGCAGATGTGCTCTCTTTTATGTTCAGGATTGATGCGATTTCTTTGTGACTTTTTTCTTCGAAAACATATAGGTTGAAGATTGTGCGGTAGCCGGGTTTGAGTTCACGGATCATGTTGTGTATCTCGGATATCGGAATGTTGTCTAATTCCGGTTCATCGTCTTCAATATCAATGTTTTCCTTTTCGAGTGATACAAAATCTAATCGTCCGTTACGTTTAATAAACCTTAGGGTTTCATTTACCGTAACTTTTGCAAGCCAGCTTTTTAGAGAACCCTCTCCGAGATATGTGAATTTATCAATGGATGAGAATATTTTCAAGAATGCATCCTGAAGCACGTCCCTTACGTCATCTTCATTATCGATATAGCGTGAACATATTGCTGTAAGATACCTTACATAGCGATTATATAGGGTTTTCATGGCGACAGGATTATCCTGCCGTGCCATCTCTGCTAATTTATCTTCGCGTATGTCCTCGCTACATGTTCTCATGTGTTTGTGATAATAGAGTATGCCTGAACTCAGGCATACTCTATAGTTAGCGGTCGATGAGGTTTAGTAAGAGTTTTTCTAAGAGATGAAAACTATTGAACCCTGTTTGAATAATTAATTCCTGTGTAATTTGCATCTGATTTGTCTTCACGCAATGTAAGGTCAAATTCAGTGCTCTTTGAGCCGCTGAATGATGTCCAGTTTATTTTTATCTTGATTGGAGATTCTTCCGGTTTCGGCAATCCGTTAAGATTGAATGCGATCAATGCATCGCCTAATTCACCGTATGTGTCTCCGTTAGCGTTGTGACGAAGTTCAAACTCATAAGGATTCTCAGGATTAACGTTGCTGACAAGGTTTACTTCATGTTTAGCAGAAGGAGTCCCCCATTTTGTCCTTATCCTTAAGGTCAGATAGCCGTCTTCGGCAATGGTTACCCAATCCTTAACTATTTCGATAGGGTCATTACCAAACTTCTCGTCGTTGTTTTCTCCGGCGCTTACTACAGGCATTTTTGTGCGGATGCTGTCCATCCAGTTGATGGTCACATTGCGAGAGGTGGATTTTTCGGTTTCGTCATCATATCTGAAATTCACGAGTGCGCGTACCTCTTTGTTTTTGAAAGGGGAGGTCTTTAGGTTTGAGGGGATCAGTTTCTCCGTATTTGTAAGATTGAGTTCAAAACCATTGTCAGACATTGGCACCACCGTTACCACAGCCGTGTAGCTGTTCTGCAACGGATCATCATCAGACGAACAAGACTGTAATAGAGGCATGGCTGCAACAGCAAGCCCTATAAGATACATAAATTTAAACTTCATAATTTGTATTTTAATGTTAGTGTTCATTATAATAAATCACGAAGTATTAAAAATCTTGCATCGAATATCACAAAAAAATTAAAAAAATTGTAAAATAAAATGCAATTGATTGATATGCAGGTAATACAATCCCGGTTTCCATTAGGAGTATTGGACACAATAAAGAACCGTAACCGTCAGCTCGAAAAATCCAGGCACATAAAAGAAACTTTCCTCTATTTCAACCCAACGGAGAAGTAATCCATTCATTAGTAAGACAGGCAATCTCGGCATTAATCTTCGGGGTTGCCAGTCTTTGTCTATTTTCCTGTGCCAAAACGCGATGTGTCAATGTTTGTTTCTTTGGGTTTGAAGCCGTTGAACCGCCAGATGAATGTCAGTTTGAGATTGTGGGACATATCACGCACTTTCATCCGATAGTCCTGACTGCCGTGGTTTATAGTCATCGTAGGCGACCATTTGTTGAATATATCGTCTGCTTTCAGATCCAGTTCACAGCAGCGTTTCTTTCCAAACTGCCATTTGACACCTGCATCAATCCTCCATATTCCTGACATGTCGGCTATTCCCTGCAATGAAGGCGAGATGTAGCTAAAATCCACTGACACAGAAATAGGACTGTTCTGACTGAACTTGAAGGAGTTGTTAAGCGAGCCGTAAAAAATCCATTTGCTATTGTCAAAGCTGATGTCATGGAAGTGGTCTGCCTTAGCCCTTCTGTTCATTACGTTGGCTGTGGCTGTGGCATTCCATATATAGCTGACGCCGAAAGGTGCATAGAGATTTAGCCCAACCACACGCTCATAGTTCATGTTGATGGTCTGATATATCAGATTCTGAGCATCGGGCGATTGATATGGCAATTGCACAGTGGTTTTATCGCCATACTGAAAATAGAGCGTTGCCACATATTTATGTCTCAGAATATAGTTAAACTGCGCATCATATTGGATATATGGTTGTAAGGCAGGATTACCTACTACTGTCGAGTAGTTGTTTATATGGCTCGTGCCGCCATGTAGTTCCCAATATGAGGGATATATGCGTTGGGTGTTGAAGTTCAGTTGAAATATGCTTTTGGGTGTTTTGTAGTAAGTTGCCCCGAACTGAGGAATAAAATTCCAGTTGTGCTGATATTTATTGTGATAATATTCTCCTTTTGCAGATAGATTGAATGACAGCCCCCAGTCAAATGATCGTTGTGTGCCTACATAAAGACTTGCCACATCTTCGTTGAGAATATCATCGAAATCAGGATTGTCGGACAATGCATAATGTTGCGAACTGTGGTCTTTTGAATGCTGATATTCCGCACCATAGTTAAGCTGCCACTTACCGAGCTGATGCTCTTGGTCTACATACACATGCCAGCGGTCTATCGCCTGACGATTTTCAGAGCCAAGAATATAGTCTGTGTCCTTAAACAATGACTGAGAACGGTTCTCGGAATAGCGGGTATAGTCACCGCCGACAGTCGCACCGAAAGGAGCTGTGTAACGCAGGGCTATATTATGATAACCGACAGGCGACAGCATATTGTAGGCATTTGTGTAGTTACCCAACGTCCCCGATGAGAGTCCCCAGCTCTTGGAATCGGAAATTATCTGACCGTTATAAGTGAGTTTGAGCGTTTTCCATGAAGCAGAAGCAAATATTGTATTGCTCCAGTTCTGACCGATACGGCGCATATCATCCTCAATCATAGTTCGTTTGCCGCTATAAAGATGATTCGACCATGTTTCCTCGTGGCTCCACGATTTACTGCGCGTTAGTCCATAGTTGAGGTCAAAAGTCCAGTCCTTTATAGCGTAAGTGGCTGCAAGTACACCGCCATACGAACCATAGTGAGCCTGATTGTATCCGGCTCTGACCTGTCCTTGCAAGCCGTCGAAAGGCGTAGGAGTTTTCAGAACCACGTTGATTACCGCACCGTTGACATGATACTTGGCTGGAGCGGAATACATAATCTCCACGTTCTTCAGTCGGTCAACCGGAGTGGTGTAGAGAAGTTGATAAAGGTTCTGGAGCGGCATATTAGTCAGCTCACCATTGAGAATAATAGTGACATTTGAGGCTCCGGCGAGCCAAATCATGCCGTTATTGTTCGTGACGCCAGGCATATAGCCAAGGGCTTCAAGAATATTGTTAACCGGTTTGTCCTTGACTATTTCGAGGAGGTCAACGACCATGATGCCGTCCTCGCCCCTTAGTTGCGGTTTCTCTCCCTTTACAATAACTTCATCAAGCTGTCTGGTAGAAATTGTATCAGTTGCCTCCGTCTGAGCCACAGCCGATATGAACGTAATGAATGAAGCGAATAATATTCCTTTCCTCATAGCTGTTTAGTTTTTGTTTGATGCAAAATTACAGGCAAATGGTCTTTGGCAGATAATCCTCAACCTTATTTAGTCTTAAATGCTCCCTTATTTAGTCTTAAATAGGATTAGGTCGAGCCGATTGTATGACGGATTATTAGTAAATTTGCGTTATGAAACGCTTTAAGACCATATCAACCACATTTATCGTTGTCATTGCCGCGATTTTTACTTGCAATGTCTATTATCTCGTAAGTCTGTATAATTCTATAAGAAGTAATGTCGAACGCGATGTGATGACTGCTTTGGCCGATGCAGATATTGACGACCTAATGTATCGGGCAGGGAGGGCGCAGGCATTGGCATCAAATGTACAAATGCAGGAAGACATTGAAGAGTATAATGCCCCCAGAAAAGCAGAAGCATCAACATATAAAGATGAAAACGGTCAACTCATATCAGTCCGGACTGAAGCTGACGGAACTGTTATTGAAGAGCGTGCGATGTTATCTGAAAACTCGTCCTATTCCAATCAGATGGTTGATGCTATGAGCCGACAATTTCACGCTATAATGGATAAATATATCCCTTACGATATGGCGGTTATGGATAGCGTCTTATATAATCAACTTTCCAACAGGTTCATCTATCCGGAATTTTTATGTGTGGAAGTTGTCAACAGCAACGATTCCGTGATATGCGGCAATCCAAAATTAAACGGAGAATTAGGATTAGATTCATTCAGCTTCAATATCAATTCTGACGAGGGTATATATTACAAGGCATATATGACACCACTGACCCGCCATATACTTTCGCAGATGTTTGGAATCATTATTACTGTATTCCTTCTTATGATTGCCTTTTCTCTTGCGTTTTGGTACCTGTTCCGTACAGTGTCGAGGTTGCGCACCATCGAGGAGATGAAAGATGATTTTGTCAGCAATATGACCCATGAGTTGAAAACGCCTATTGCCATAGCATATTCAGCCAACGATGCTCTGCTCAATTACGACACATCCAATGACCCCGACAAAAAGACAAAGTATCTGACGATTGCAAACAAGCAGCTGAAACGACTTGGCGAGCTTGTGGAAAACATCCTTGCAATGAGTATGGAACGCCGAAAGACTATGAAACTCAGACCTGAAGATATACAGTTACGCGAATTTGTAGAAGAAATTGCCGCCGCCCAGCGTATGAGAGGCGATAAGGATATAACCATCAATGTGAACGTGGCTGACAATATAGTCGTAGAAGCTGATACGACGCATTTGGCAAATGTACTGAACAACCTGATTGACAATGCAATCAAATACTCCGACGAGAGTGTTGAGATAAGTATATCCGGCGACAACAATGAACTTTCCGTCAGAGATAACGGCATCGGTATTCCGTCAAAATCCATTCCCTATCTGTTCAATAAGTTTTACCGTGTGCCGCATGGCAACCGTCAGGATGTCCGCGGGTATGGCATAGGACTATATTATGTAAAGAGCATCATTGACAAAATGGGCTGGTCTATTGAGGTCAAGAGTACGGAAGGAAAAAGCTCAGTGTTCACTATTAAATTCAACAAAAATGAGCAATAAAATATTGTTTGTAGAAGATGAGGAAGACCTGACGCTGATTGTTGCTGACACTCTGCGAGGTCAAGGCTATGACGTTATTACGGCAGCCGATGGCATTCAAGGGCTTGAGAAATTCAAGTCTGAGGGTGCCGATATAGTAGTGGCTGATGTCATGATGCCCAAAATGGATGGGTTCACAATGGCAAAAGAGATCAGAAAATTGTCTCCGACAGTACCATTGCTTTTCCTCACCGCAAAAAGCACAATAGATGATGTGGAGCAAGGTTTTGAAATCGGAGCCAACGACTATCTTAAAAAGCCCTTTGAACTCCGCGAACTGATAGTGCGGATAAAAGCCCTGCTGCGAAGATATGGTGACAACCGCACAGAGGACATGCAGTTTGCAATTGGATTATACACGTTTAACGTAACGACCCAGGCATTGTCATTTGGCGACAAAGAGACAGAGCTGTCTCACTTTGAAGCCAAGATTCTTGAACGTCTGGCAATCAATATCGGCAGGACTGTCGATGCCTCCGAACTGATGATTGCCGTGTGGCAGCGCGATGAACAAAGCAACCGCAACTCTCTACACGGATACATCCACAAACTACGCCGGGCATTACGCTATGACCCCTCTATATCCATCATCAATCAGCGAGGCTTCGGCTATATGCTTGTAATCCGCAACTGATAAAATGCACAATGTAATGGTTAATCTTCCAAATTGATAAGATCGTAGAACATCAATCGTGTCGGCTTTCCCTCATCGGCACTATTCAAGTATAAAAATCCGTTTTTCTGATAGAAGGGTTCTGCTGTACAATAGGCATCCACAGTGAGAAATCGGCAACCTGTCTTATTGTCGGAAACAAAATACCGCTTCATGAAGTCCAATAATATCGACCCTATATGCTTGCCTTTAACAGCGTTGCTCAATGCAAAACGGCATAATTTCACCGATGGATAGTTGGTTAGCCTTTTCTCGTTAACAAACCTATGCCTACGAAATTTGTTGAATTCATTATTGGATGGAAAATCCTTGATAGCAATTCGATCATTCGCCAAACTGAAATAACCTACAACCTCTTTGTCGGAATTTCTCTCAATGATATAGGTAACTGCCAACAATGCCTCCCGATACAAGGGCGCATCATTGATGATGAAGTCATCCAAATCTTCATCATCACATGAGAATGCTTTGACACGTTCTCCTAAGTCAAGTTTGCGGATACCGTAATCCTGATAAAAGTCCTCAAAAGTCATTTCTTCTGATTGCGAGCCAACATTTTCATAACGGTATCATAAGCCGCCTTTATCTGCGCCTTACGCTCCGGCGTTTCCGGACGTGGGGTGTTCATCAGTTCTACAAAGCGACGTGCATCCTCGCCACTGAGAACCGGGGTATCCTGAATCGGTCGAGCCATAATATTATCTCTTTCTTGTTATTCAATTACAAAGGTACAACAAATTTCTCACATAATCAGCTTAATAGCCTGATAAAAAACATCAGTTCTGAGGCTTCCAATTCTTTTGGCAAACTTTCTGCCCGTATATTGCCTATCTAACACAACGAAACTCGTTCCATTTTGCCCGATGCCTCGTTAAACCGGCTGACAATACGGTTTATTTTGCAATATTCAAGCAGCTTCTTGATTTTCTTTTTATGCATATTGGTGCCCGGATTGTGTCGGACAAAATCGAAATCAAATCCTCTACGCCTGATGATATCCACAGCAAACAGCATCAGAGGGGTGGTCTTCTCCTTGCGGTCGAGTTGAGTCCTCATGGTTTTCTTCGGAAGATACCTGACATAAGGTATCCCATCTTCCGTTATTGCGATGTTGTCCATCATGAGTTTTCTGAAATCGCTGATGCGACAGCCTATCGCACATTGAAGAAGAAAGGCATCTTTGGTGGAAGACAATGATTCCGGCACGTCCGTTTTCAATATAGTCTTAAACTCTTCGTGATACAGGAAATATGGTTCGTCGTATTGTTCTCTCATCACCTCATTTACCATGAATTTATTAACATTCAACTCACGTTTAAATCGCTGATATGATGCATACTTACTATTTATATTCATTTATGCTCATTCATCCATTTCAGTCCTTCTTTGACTTGATTGCTGTTTTTTCATAAATTCTTATTAAATTTGTTGTCTGGAATAAACGGCATATGATGTATGATTGATTCCAATAGCTGCTTACAGTTTAAGAAACTGTTTAAATTTAATTGTGAGGTTCATTGAGAGGATTTTATGAGGTGTTTTTACGAGTCGAAGAGGGAGCATAGCGGGCTATGTGACCGATGAGACTCGGTGAAAACAACCATAAAAGACCTCAAGGAAGCCACAAGATTCACTATATAAAAAATTTCGAATTAAATTTAAACAGTTTCTAAGAGCTTGTTTAAAAACCTGAGATTTTCTAAATGAATATAAGAACAGTCTTATTAGTGTGCTTCGCGACAGTCACAATCGGGATATTTTCCACATCTTGTCATTCTTCGCATAAAGCCGGCAGTCAAAGCAATCGTGTGCATGGCGAAGAGTCCTTAAGTATTAAGAATATTAATGCTACGGAATCGCAGAAACAAATAGTAAAGGAGGCATTGTCATGGGTAGACACACCATATGCATATGCAAAGTGTGACAAGAAGAAAGGCACAGACTGTTCCGGAATGGTGCTTAGGGTCTATGAGGATGTAACCGGGAAAAAGTTGCCTCGAAACTCTGCAAAGCAGGCAGAGTTTTGCTTACCTTTGGAAAAAGGGGAGGTGCAGCCCGGAGATCTTGTGTTTTTCGCTACAGGACATGATCCGGAGAAGATATCTCATGTGGGAATAATGATAGACGATGTGTGTTTTGTTCATGCGTCAACAAAGAAGGGTGTGATAGTTTCAAGAATAGATACGCCATACTATATCCGGACTTTCATAATGTTTGGCAGAGTGCCGGATTAGGAGAATCATCTTTGGTGTGAATGTAAAAAATATTCATGGCATACGGGAGCAGTCTTTAATTCCCGTATGCCATGAATATTTTTTATCTCAAACAGTTTGGAAGCTGTTTAAGTTTCTTAGAAACTGTTTAAATTTAATTGTGAGGTTCATTGAGAGGATTTTATGAGGTGTTTTTACGAGTCGAAGAGGGAGCATAGCGGGCTATGTGACCGATGAGACTCGGTGAAAACAACCATAAAAGACCTCAAGGAAGCCACAAGATTCACTATATAAAAAATTTCGAATTAAATTTAAACAGTTTCTTAAAGCAGAGGAAGAAGTTTGCTTTCGAGGTCCTCAAGTTTTACCAGACCGACACTGCGATCCACAGCCTCTCCGCCTTTGAAGAAAAGAACTGTAGGAATGCTGCGTATTCGGTTCTCAGCGACAATTTCATCGTTTTCGTCAATATTGAGTTTGCCGATTATCGCCTTGTCTCCATATTTTTCCGCGAGTTCTTCGACAACAGGACCAAGCTTCATGCATGGTCCGCACCATGTAGCCCAGAAGTCTATTACCACTGTTTTTCCTGATTCAATAGCCTCCTTGGCTGTCTGATCTGTGAATTGAATTGCCATGATTTAGTTATTTGTTTATGGTTGATGATTATATTGTTGGTGATTATATTGTTGGTGATTAAATCATAGTGTAGATATCTTGAAACGCATGCCGTAATCACGCAGCGTATCTATAAGCTCGCGGGTTATCGGCATTTTTTTGCGCGAATGCACTCTTATGGATTGTCTTGACTCGGGGTCGAATATGTCAAAATACAAGTCCCCTTTACGGTTGTTGTCCGGGATCTGCTCCAACGCTGTAAAGAATTCTCTGTTATCGTATTTGAAGTTCATGTAAACAAGAACTCCGTTAGCGATATTACCTCTTTTGGATTCAAGAGAGGAGACTTCTTCTATCTGCATGTCCGTTCGTTCGGGATTAAACCGCCCGGGAACAATATTGATTTTAACGAATGTCGGTTCTCCGATTCTGAATTTGTCTTTGTGCTGATTGTGATTCATGCCAAAGAGGGCGATTTCCGTTTTTCCCGTGAAATCTTCCAGTTCCACAATGGTGAATTCATTTCCCTTACGCGATGTCTTCAGTGTTACTTTCGTCACAAGTCCTCCCATCGTGATCTTGCATGGAGCGTTTTGCTTGTCCTTGAATTGTTCACAAGGTGTGTTGCAGCCGTAAGTCAGTTCCATGTAATAAGGGTCAAGAGGGTGAGCGGACAGATACATCATCACCATCTCTTTTTCTTTTTCAAGTATCGCCAGACGATCCCACGGCTCCGGATTGGGATATGGCGGTTTATTTGTCTCGATAGGTTCGAGCTCGCCAAACAGACTCATCTGAAGAGAATTTTTGTCGTTCTGTATGTTCTGACCATATTTGACAAGCAAATCGGTATATGTCGAGTCAAACATCGGGTGCACGAACATTTCGCGTTGGACATTGAAGCAGTCGAATGCTCCTGACATGGCAAGGTTCTCTATCGCACCACGGTTGCATGCGGAAAGATTGACTCTCTCCACAAAATCATAAATATCCTTGAACGCACCGTTTTTGTCTCGCTCCGATATGATGGCGTTTACAGCGTTAAGACCAACTCCTTTCACGGCTGCAAGACCAAAACGGATTTCACCTTTCTGGTTGACACCGAATCTTTCTATTGACTCGTTGATGTCAGGTCCCTTGACGGTTATTCCCATTCGTTTGCATTCGTCCATAAATTTGCGAAGTTTATCGGCTGCTGTCAGGTTCCGGCTCAAGACACCTGCCATGTATTCGGCAGGGTAGTGGGCTTTGAGGTATGCTGTCTGATATGCCACCCAGCTGTAACATGTTGCGTGGCTTTTGTTGAAGGCATATGATGCAAATTTTTCCCAGTCCGCCCAGATTTTTTCAAGTGCTTGCTCGGGATGTCCGTTTTTCATACCCTGCTCCATGAATTTTTTCTTGAGCTTCATCATCTTGTCGATCTGCTTTTTACCCATCGCCTTTCTCAGCATGTCGGATTCGCCTCGTGTGAAGCTTGACAGCAGACGCGAGAGTAGCATCACCTGCTCCTGATATACGGTGATACCGTATGTCTCTTCAAGATACTGTGACATTATCGGTATGTCATACGTGATCGGTTCGTCTCCGTGTTTACGTCTGATGAACGATGGGATATAGTCCATAGGTCCTGGACGATAAAGCGCATTCATGGCTATCAGGTCTTCAAATTTAGAAGGCTGGAGCTCACGCAGAGACTTCTGCATACCTTCAGACTCAAACTGGAATGTAGAAGTTGTGTTACCTTTGCAATACAAGTCGAATGTCTCCTTGTCATCAAGTGGGATATGATCAATATCGACATCAATCCCTCTCGTATGCTTGATGTTTGCAATAGCTTCTTTGATAATAGAAAGCGTTTTGAGTCCGAGGAAGTCCATCTTGATCAATCCGGTTTCCTCAATCACACTTCCCTCATATTGAGTTGATATTACTTTCGAGCCATCGGCATCTGTTGCCATCGATACCGGAACCCAGTCGGTTATGTCGTCTCGACATATGATCACGCCACACGCGTGAATGCCCGTTCCACGGATATTCCCTTCAAGCTGTTCGGCATATTTCATGGTCTCGCGTATACCCTCGTTGGGATTCTCTTTCTCTGCGGCAAACTCTTTATTGTAGAGCAAACAGTTTTTGAAATTGATCTTCGGTGCCTTTCCGTTGACCTCAGGCAAGCGGTCGGGCACGAGTTTGGCAAGACGGTTTGCTTCCGGAAGCGGAACCTCAAGCACTTTTGCCACATCCTTTATTGCCATTTTCGTTGCCATAGTCTGATAAGTGATAATATGGGCAACTTTTTCCTCTCCATATTTCTCCGTCACGTATTTAAGGACCTCATATCGTCCGTCATCATCAAAATCGACGTCTATATCAGGGAGCGAGATTCGGTCCGGATTGAGAAAACGTTCAAAGAGAAGGTCATATTTGATCGGGTCTATCTGGGTGATTCCAAGACAATAGGCTGCAGCACTTCCAGCGGCGGATCCACGACCGGGACCGATGCTCACTCCAAGTTTCTTTCTTCCTGTATTGATAAAATCCTGCACGATGAGAAAGTATCCGGGAAATCCCATTGTCTTCATTATGTATAATTCAAACTTCAGCCGTTCTTTTACATCATCTGGCAAAGGATTCCCATATCTTTCAAGCGCGCCCTCCATGGTCAGTTTTTCCAGATAGTCGGCTTCAAACTTGATACGGTAAAGTTTGTCATATCCTCCGAGACGCTCTATTTTTTTCTTTGCTTCATCTTCGGAAAGAACCACATTACCGTTTTCATCCTGAGTGAATTCATCAAACAGCTCTTTTTCCGTGATCCTCTCTCTATACTCCTCTTCCGTTCCAAATTCCTTGGGAATATCGAAAAATGGCATGATTGGGGCGTGATTTAACGTATAGAATTCAATCTTGTCAAGTATTTCCTTTGTATTGTCGATAACTTCCGGAATATCCTTGAATATCTCACGCATCTCTTCGGTTGATTTGAGCCATTCCTGTTTCGTGTAATGAAGACGTGGCTCATAAAAGGATTTCTGCATGGATACGCATATCAGACGGTCGTGAGCCTCCGCATCGTCCTCGAAAGCGAAGTGCACATCGTTTGTCGCAACCATCTTTATATTATGCTTACGCGCGAATTTTATCAAGTGTTCGTTGACTTTGGTCTGCTCTACAAACACTTCACGGTTCGCGTTTTCTTTGAATGTCTCGTGTCGTTGAAGTTCTATATAATAGTCATCACCGAAAGTTTCCTTGTACCAGACAATCCGTTCCTCGGCCTTGTCAAGGTCTCCGTGCATGATAAACTGAGGCACTTCCCCTCCAAGACATGCCGAACACACAATCAGTCCCTCCCGGTGCAGTGCAAGTTCTGTCCGGTCAGTTCTCGGTTTGTAGTAATAACCTTCAGTCCATGCCTTGCTGACAAGTTTCACCAGATTATGGTATCCGGTGCTGTTCTTGGCAAGCACGATCAGGTGATAGCCGTTATCCGTCTTGTCTTTTTTATCGGTCAGTTTTTCGCGCGCCACATACATCTCGCAGCCGATGATTGGCTTGAATTTCTCTTCGTCTGGTTTACCGGAATTCTTTTTCTCGACATAATTGAAAAATTCCTTGATTCCGAACATGTTGCCATGATCGGTCAGCGCGATGCCCCGTTGCCCGTCGGCAATGGCTTTGTCTACAAGTTCCGGTATTGTAGCCTTTCCGTCAAGAAGGCTATATTGCGAGTGCACGTGAAGGTGCGTGAATGGGATATTGCTCATGTCGTATATTATTCAAAAGCGAATGCAAAGATAACACTTGACGACTATTTTTCCAATTCCATATTTGGAAAAGTGTTGTCCTGTTATTGAAAATGTGAACTCGTCTTGCCTTATTTTTTCTTGATATCAGCGAGATATTTCCGAGGTGTTTTCGCTATTCGAAGAGCCGGCAACCTTACGTCTGGCGGTTATGGGAGGGGGGACACAACCGGAAAGATCCGCTGAGGTTGGGAAAATAATCAGCAATATAATTATTTTGATTTTCGTAAATAAGTCAAGACAAGTTCTGTGCGACAATGCCGGAATGGGTGCGATTGATAATTTTGTATATGGTGATTTATGTTTTATAATATTAAGAAAAAATTTGCAAGGTCTGGAATAGTTCTTAATTTTGTAAAAAATATGAATAAAAAATGTTCCATGGATAACAACAGAATACTTCTGGATGCCGAATGGCCTGATATGCCATCGTTTGAAGAAGGTATCCGTCGTGCTCCCGACAGGGGATACACATTGACACCGGAGAAAACCAGAACTGCATTGAAGAATGCATTGCGTTATCTTCCGCCGGAGTTGCATGAGAAAGCCGCTCCTGAATTTCTTGAAGAACTGCGCACTCGTGGACGGATATATGCATATCGGTTTCGTCCTGAAGGAAATCTTGCCGCCAAACCCATTGACGAGTATAAAGGCAAATGTGTCGAAGGTAAGGCGTTTCAGGTTATGATCGACAACAATCTTTGTTTTGATATTGCTCTTTATCCTTATGAACTCGTGACTTACGGTGAGACGGGACAGGTTTGCCAGAATTGGCTGCAATACCGTCTTATAAAGAAGTATCTTGAGGAACTTACAGATGAGCAGACCCTTGTCATTGAGTCTGGTCATCCTCTCGGACTCTTCCCTTCCCGGAAGGACGCTCCGCGCGTTATAATAACAAATGCCATGATGGTCGGTTTGTTCGACAATCCCCATGACTGGCATGAGGCGATGCAGATGGGTGTGGCGAATTACGGACAGATGACGGCTGGCGGCTGGATGTATATAGGACCTCAGGGTATCGTGCACGGCACTTTCAACACTCTTCTCAATGCCGGCCGCATGAAACTCGGTGTGCCGCAGGATGGCGATCTGAGAGGGCACCTGTTCGTGTCTTCGGGACTCGGAGGCATGAGTGGAGCTCAGCCAAAGGCTGCGGAAATCGCAGGCGCGGCTGCAATTATAGCGGAAGTGGATCTCTCGCGCATAATGACACGTAAAAACCAAGGATGGGTGGCGGAGATAACAGATGATATAGCTGAAGCTTTCAGTCTGGCGGAGGATGCCATGAAAAAGAGAATGCCTGTATCTGTCGCATATCACGGAAATGTCGTTGACCTTCTTGAATATGCTGTCAGTCATGACAAGAAAATTGAATTACTAAGTGACCAGACATCCTGCCATGCAGTATATGAAGGAGGATATTGTCCTGCAGGAATCACTTTTGAGGAGCGCACAAGACTCCTGCACGATGATCCGGCGCGGTTCCATGAATTGATCGACGACACGCTGCGCCGTCATTATGAAGCTATAAAAATACTTGTAGAGCGTGGAACATACTTCTTTGATTATGGGAATTCATTTATGAAAGCCATCTACGATGCCGGAGTAAAGGAGATTTCCAGAAATGGAGTTGATGAAAAAGACGGGTTTGTCTGGCCTTCATATGTAGAGGACATAATGGGACCCATGCTTTTCGATTATGGTTACGGTCCTTTCCGATGGGTGTGCCTGAGCGGAAGACATGAGGATCTTGTCAAGACAGACCGTGCTGCCATGGAATGTATCAATCCGGATCGCAGGGGTCAGGATCGCGACAATTACAATTGGATACGCGATGCCGAAAAAAACGCGATGGTTGTAGGCACTCAGGCACGTATTCTGTATCAGGACGCAATGGGCAGGCTTAAAATAGCTCTGAAGTTCAACGAAATGGTTCGCAATGGAGAAGTCGGTCCGATTATGCTTGGCAGGGACCATCATGACGTAAGTGGTACGGACTCTCCTTTCCGCGAGACTTCCAATATAAAGGATGGCTCAAATGTCATGGCGGATATGGCAGTGCAGTGTTTTGCCGGCAATTGCGCACGCGGGATGAGTCTGGTGGCTCTTCATAACGGCGGCGGCGTAGGAATCGGTAAAGCAATCAATGGCGGGTTCGGAATGGTATGCGACGGCTCTGAAAGAGTTGACGATATTCTGCGCAAAGCCATGTTATGGGATGTCATGGGTGGCGTCGCACGCCGTAGCTGGGCACGCAATGAGAATGCCATGTCTACAGTCAGAGAGTGGAATGACACTCAGTGTGAAAACGGCTTTATGATAACAGAACCATTTATTGCTGATGAGTCGCTTCTTGATTCAGTGCTCAGTTGATTGTAATTGAGATTATTGTCCAATCATGTTTCAATGGTCGGGTATGTAATAATTCACATAAGTAAGATTTATTTATGAAAAAAATCATAGAATGTGTCCCCAATTTCTCAGAGGGGCGCGACAAGAATATAATTGATGCCATTACCGCAGAGATAGAGAAAGGGGGAGAGGTCAAACTCCTTGATGTTGATCCCGGAGAGGCTACGAACAGGACGGTTGTCACATTTGTTGGAGAACCTGACGCTGTCATGGAAGCGGCTTTGAGAGGCATGCGGAAGGCTGCCGAGCTGATAGACATGCGACATCACCACGGTGCGCATCCACGTATGGGTGCAACTGATGTGTGCCCCCTTATTCCGGTAAGCGGCATAACGCTTGAAGAGTGTGCGTCTCTTGCGAGAGAACTGGCGGAAAGAGCGGCGGCAGAATTGAATATACCATGCTATTGCTATGAGGCTGCGGCATTCGTGCCGGAACGTAAGAACCTTGCGATATGCAGGGAAGGGGAGTATGAAGGTCTGGCTGAGCGTATGGGAAAAGAAGGCAAGGGACCGGATTTCGGCGACCGCGCTTTTGACGAAGGTGTTGCCCGCACAGGCTGTACAGCCGTTGGTGCCCGTGATTTCCTGATTGCCGTGAATTTCAATCTAAACACTACTTCGACGCGACGTGCAAACGCCATTGCTTTCGATGTCCGTGAAAAGGGAAGACCGAAAAGAGAAGGGGGTAAACCCAACGGTAAACCTGTCAAGGATGAGAACGGAAATGTGATAATGTTGCCCGGCACTCTCAAATCCACAAAAGCGATAGGTTGGTTCATAGATGAATATGGAATCGCACAGGTGTCGATGAATATAACAGACATGGGAGTTACACCGCTTCATGTTGCCTTTGACGAAGTCTGCCGTGCTGCGGCGGCACGCGGAATAAGAGTTACCGGCACAGAGATTGTCGGGCTTGTGCCCAAGCGAGCATTGCTGGATGCGGGCAAGCACTATCTGCGCCGGCAACAGAGGTCTCTCGGCATACCTGAAGAGGAGATTATCAAGATTGCTGTGAAGTCAATGGGACTTGATGAACTGAAGCCGTTTGACCCGGCTGAGAAAGTCATAGAATATATGCTTGATGCTGACAAAAACAGCAGGAAACTTGTTGATATGACCTGTCGTGGTTTCGCAGACGAGACAGCATCTGAATCACCGGCACCCGGTGGAGGATCGATTTCGGCATACATGGGTGCGCTGGGTGCGGCACTCGGGACAATGGTAGCTAATCTGTCTGCCCATAAGGCGGGATGGGACGAGCGTTGGGAGGAGTTCTCGGATGTTGCAGAAAAGGGAAGGTTTCTTCAGGATGCGCTTATTCGTCTTGTAGATGAAGATACGGAAGCTTTCAACCGTATCATGGATGTCTTCGCTATGCCCAAAAAGACAGATGAGGAGAAAGAGGCTCGCAAGGAAGCGCTTGAAAAGGCAACACTCTATGCCACGCAAGTTCCTTTGCGCACGATGAAAACTGCGTTTGAGACATTCGACATTCTTGAAGCGATGGCTAAAAATGGTAATCCTGCGTCTGTCAGCGATGCCGGTGTCGGTGCGCTTGCCGCGCGAGCGGCAGTCCAGGGCGCATATCTGAATGTGAAGATAAATGCTGCTGGGCTTAAAAACAGGGATGTGGCGGAGGCAATACTTTCCGAAGCACATGAGATTGCAGAAAATGCTGACAGCAGGGAGTCCGGTATATTGTCAGTTGTCAACAATGTAATAGCAACACAATGAGCAATATTGTAATCAGACATGCCAATATAGTAACCCCTGTAGGAAACTCTGCAAGGCGTGGCAAAGAGATGGATATGCTTACTGTCATTCCAGACGGGGCGATTGTCATATCAGACGGGAGGATAACGTATTGCGGTGCGGATCGTAATCTTAAGGCTGAACTTGTCTCTGAATGTCACGAATCAATAGATGCATGTGGAAGAGTGGTTCTTCCCGGGTTTGTCGATTCCCATACACATCTTGTTTTCGGGGGATACAGACCTGACGAGTTTGAATGGCGGCTCAAAGGGGATTCCTACATGAGCATAATGGAAAGGGGAGGAGGAATACAATCCACAGTGAATGCCACTCGTGTTGAATCTTATTCCGAACTTAAAAAGAAGGCGGAGTGGTTTATCGACAGAATGGTTTCCATGGGAGTGACAACCGTAGAAGCAAAAAGCGGATATGGTCTTGATGTCGCAACCGAGGTAAAAATGCTTGATGTGATTGATTCGCTTTCTAAAGATGCTGACCGTAAACTGAGAGTTGTAGCTACTTTTCTTGGCGCGCATGCCGTGCCGCAGGAATACAAAGGGCGCACTGCAGAATATGTTGATTTCATGATACGGGAAATGATTCCGGCTGTCAAAGGTAAGGCTGTGTTCTGCGATATTTTTACCGAAAAGAATGTTTTTGAAATTGAAGATTCAAGACGTTTTTTACAAGCGGCACGTGAAGCCGGATTCAAACTTAAACTTCATGCAGACGAAATAGTTACGCTCGGTGGCGCGGAGCTTGCCTCGGAAATGGGTGCGGTGTCTGCCGACCATCTGTTGCACGTAAGCGATCAAGGAGTCGCCAGAATGGCAGAATCAGGGACAGTTGCGACTCTTCTCCCTTTGACAGCGTTCGCATTGCGGGAACCATTCGCTCCGGCTCGTAAGTTTATCGACTCTGGTGCGGCTGTGGCTCTTGCTACAGACCTTAATCCAGGTTCTTGTTTCAGCGGTTCTATCCCCTTGACAATAGCCTTGGCATGCATTTATATGAAAATGTCGGTAGAGGAGACTATAACCGCTTTGACTCTAAACGGTGCGGCTGCGCTTGATCTCGCATCCGAGACCGGGTCTATCGAGGTGGGGAAAAGCGGAGATGTTGTCATACTTGAATTCGAAAACTACCGCATGCTTCCGTACTATGTGGGAATGAACTGTGTGAATACCGTTATCAGCCGTGGGCGGATTGTGGCTCACAACTGAGAGTTTTTAACAATTAAATTTATCAACCACTTAAAAATATTCTATATACCATGGATAGACTGGAAACATACGCAGTGGGTTCATCTGAACTGACGTATGACCTTATTGAACGCATCATCAATGACAATACTCGGCTTTTGCTTTCTGAGGAGGGGCGTCAGAGAATAGAAAGATGCAGGGAATATCTTGACAGAAAGACGGATGTGAACACTGCTCCTATTTATGGTGTCACAACCGGCTTCGGTTCACTATGTGACAAACACATATCTCGCGATGAGCTGTCGACATTACAGGAAAACCTTGTAAAAAGCCATTCTTGCAGTGTCGGGACTCCTGTAGACGATGTCATAGTGAAACTGATGCTTCTACTGAAAGCACATGCGTTGTCGATGGGTTTCAGCGGAGTGCAGACAATAACAGTAGAGCGTATTCTTGATATGTATAACAACAATGTCCTTCCGGTTGTATTTGACAGAGGCTCTCTTGGCGCATCGGGAGATCTCGCACCTCTTGCCAACCTTTTCCTTCCGCTCATAGGCGAGGGAGAGGTGTGGTATAAGGGGAAAAGAATACGCAGTGCGGAAGCTCTTAACATATTTGGCTGGAAGCCGATACGACTTATGTCTAAAGAGGGTCTTGCCCTTCTTAACGGCACTCAGTTCATGAGTGCCAACGGCATCAAGGCTCTCATTGACGGATGGCATCTGGTAAATTGTTTTGATCTTTTCGGTGCCATGTCTCTTGAGGCGTTTGACGGCAGAATAGAACCTTTCTTCGATTGCATTCAGCAGGTGCGTCCGCATCGCGGACAGATAGAGACAGGCAAGATATACCGCTGGCTGTTGAAAGACAGTGAGATAATAGCTCGCCATAAAGAGCATGTGCAGGATCCTTATTCATTCCGCTGCATTCCTCAGGTCCACGGTGCCGTGAAGGATGCCATGAATCATGTTACAGACATACTTCATACGGAAATCAACTCTGTTACTGACAATCCCACAGTTTTCCCTGACCTTGATTTAGTGGTTTCGGGCGGCAACTTCCATGGAGAGCCGTTGGCTCTTGCGTTCGACTATATGGGTGTCGCTCTTCATGAACTTGGCAACATATCCGAGCGCCGTGTAGCACAGCTGATTCTTGGAGAGCGTGGACTGCCGCCTTTCCTTGTGGCTCATCCCGGTTTGAATTCAGGATTCATGATTCCCCAATATGCAGCTGCTTCAATGGTAAGTCAGAACAAAATGTTCGCATGGCCTGCGTCATGCGATTCAATAGTCAGTTCAAACGGACAGGAAGATCTTGTGTCGATGGGTGCTAATGCCGCGACAAAATTGCATAAAATCGTAGATAACCTCAAATATATAGCAGCTGTAGAACTTATGAACGCCGCTCAGGGCATAGATTTCCGTCGTCCGCTCAAATCCTCGCCTTATATAGAGAGTGTAATGGCGGCTTACAGAGATGTCGTGCCTTTTGTTGACGAAGATGTGGTGATGGCAGATTATATTTCCAGGACAATGCAGTTTCTTGAAAATTTCCAAATTGAAATTGAGGTCGTGGAAGAGTGATACACCTGTGACAATTAAAAAATGATTCCAGATAATACGGCACCGGAGCGAAATGGAACTCCGGTGCCGTGTCGGTTATTGTTATTATGGTGTATACTGTTATTTTAATTGCAGTCTGACAACATTCTCGACATGATGTGTATGGGGGAACATATCGACAGGCTGGACATCCGTCACACGATATGCGCAGTCGAGAAGTGAAAGGTCACGCGCCTGTGTGGCAGGATTACAACTTACATATACGATTACCGAAGGACGCGCCTTAAGTATGACTTTGATTACATCCTCGTGCATGCCTGCACGAGGAGGATCGATAATCATGACATCTGGTTTTCCATGAGAACAGATAAAACCGTCGGTTAGTATTTCTTTCATGTCACCGGCATAGAAAAGAGTGTTGTCAAGTCCGTTGACACTTGCATTCAGTCTTGCATCTTCAATTGCCTCTTCAACGTATTCAATTCCGATTACCTGACGAGCTGCACGAGCGACAAAATTTGCTATTGTACCTGTGCCTGTATAGAGATCATAAACGAGCGGCTTCGTCTCTTCGTTATTATTGCTGTCAAGTCCGGCGAATTTGCGGGCGACTTTATAAAGTTCGTATGCCTGTGCTGAATTGGTCTGGTAAAAAGATTTTGCGTTGACCCTGAATTTTAACCCCTCCATCTCTTCCTCTATATATTCAGGACCTCTGAATGAATGAATCTCCTGATCGGAAATAGTATCATTGAGTTTAAGGTTCACAACATAGAGTAATGAGGTGATTTCGGGGAATCTGTCGGCAATGGTTTCAAGCAGTGCGGCACTCTCTTCCGGTCTGTCTTCGCCAAAAACCAGACAAACCATTACTTGTCCTGTTGATGCAATGCGTATCATCAGGGTTCTTAGCATCCCCCGGTTCTCCCGAATGTTATAAAAGGAGAGCCCGCGGCTTTCGGCTTCCTGAAAAATGAAATTCCGGATTCTGTTTCCAAGATCATCCTGCAGGAAGCATTCATCAATATGATATACTTTGTCGAACGCTCCGGGAATATGAAAGCCAAGGGCATTGCCCGAATCGTTAAACTCTTTGCCGGAACGCACATCTTCCCAGGTTCTCCATTTTTTATTGGAAAAGGTGTATTCCATCTTGTTTCTGTAGTGCCATACATTTTCGGAACCAAGAATCGGAGATATCTCCGGCAATTCGATTTTTGCAATGCGCTGGAGAGCATCGGTAACCTGCTGCTGCTTGAATTTCAATTGTTCTTCATATGGAAGATGCTGCCATTTGCATCCGCCGCATATTGTGAAATGAGCGCATTTCGGACTGACACGGATAGGAGAGGGGGTGATCATGTTTTCTATGTGTCCCTCCGCATAACTGTGTTTTTTGCGGTCAATCTTTATGTCCGCTATGTCACCGGGTGCACCGAATGGAATGAAGACAACTATTTTGTTTTCATCATCTTCTTTCCACGCCACTTTGGCGAGGGCCTTACCCTCGGCTGCAACTCCGCTTATTTCTATATTTCTCAGAATTGGCTGTTCCTTGCGTTTTCGTCCCATTTATTATCTTAAATATTACTTTTTCAATGCAAAAATACTAAAAATTAACAACAAATTTGTATATTTGCAGTTGCTAAATAGGAAGCAGTCTCGAAAACGTGCTTTTCTTTGCATGTTTATAATTGAGATATTTTATCTTTTGCAATAGTTTAATATATTGGATGCTAATGTAAAAGGCTCAAAATACCGATTGAAAGCACAATATGATATAAAGATAAAAATATTATATTTAATTTAAGTCATAATTAATTTTATAACCTCTATGGCAAAAAAAGTATATACGTTCGGTGACGGAAAAGCCGAAGGTAATGCGTCAATGAGAAATCTCCTTGGCGGCAAGGGTGCAAACCTTGCAGAGATGAACCTGTTGGGAATGCCAGTACCTCCCGGATTCACGATTACCACAGAAGTCTGCACAGAATACACACAATATGGCCGTAACAAAGTAGTGGAAGACATCAAGGCTGAAGTTGAGAAAGCAATAGCTCATGTCGAGGAACTTACCGGCAATAAATTCGATGATTCTTCTAATCCTCTTCTTGTTTCAGTACGTTCCGGAGCCCGCGCTTCTATGCCCGGTATGATGGATACAGTGCTCAACCTCGGTATGAATGATGCGACTGTTGCCACTATGGCAGAAAAGAGCGGCAATCCTCGTTTCGCATGGGACAGCTACCGCCGTTTCGTACAGATGTACGGTGATGTTGTGCTTGGAATGAAGCCGAAGAGCAAAACCGATATCGATCCTTTCGAGGCTATCATGGATAAGGTTAAGGAGGAGAAGGGTGTGAAATTTGACAATGAACTTGATGTAGAGGATCTCAAGGAACTTGTAAAACGGTTTAAAGCAGCCGTAAAAGAATATACTGGCAAAGATTTTCCAGAGTCTGCATGGGAGCAGCTGTGGGGAGGTATCTGCGCTGTTTTCGACAGCTGGATGAACGAACGTGCCATTATCTACCGCCGTATGAACCAGATCCCCGAAGAGTGGGGTACTGCTGTCAACGTGCAGGCGATGGTATACGGCAACATGGGTAACAACTCTGCTACCGGTGTTGCGTTCAGCCGCGACGCAGCTACAGGTGAGAATATCTTCAACGGCGAATACCTTATTAACGCTCAGGGTGAGGATGTCGTTGCTGGTGTCCGCACTCCGCAGCAGATTACAGTGGAAGGTTCACGCAGATGGGCTAAACTTCAGGGTATTTCTGAAGATGAGCGTCGCGAGAAATATCCTTCTCTTGAGGAGTCTATGCCTGTATGCGCTGCCGAGCTTATAGCTATTGCAAAACGTCTTGAAGACTACTACAAAGACATGCAGGATATGGAGTTCACAATTCAGGATGGTAAACTCTGGATGCTCCAGACCCGTAACGGCAAACGCACTGGTGCTGCAATGGTGAAAATCGCCATGGATCTTCTCCGTGCCGGCGAAATCGATGAGAAAACAGCACTTCTCCGCATAGAACCCCAGAAACTCGATGAACTTCTTCACCCTGTGTTTGACAAAGACGCTCTCAAGCGTGCCAAAGTCATGGCAAAAGGTCTGCCAGCGTCTCCAGGCGCCGCAACCGGTCAGGTTGTGTTCCAGGCTGATGATGCTGAAGAATGGTCAGAAAAGAAAAAGAAAGTCGTTCTCGTGCGTATCGAGACTTCACCTGAAGACCTTCGTGGTATGGCTGTGGCACAGGGAATCCTTACAATGCGTGGAGGTATGACATCTCATGCTGCAGTTGTTGCTCGCGGTATGGGTAAATGCTGTGTGTCTGGCGCCGGTGAGATTGTTGTTGACTACAAGGCAAAGACTGTAGAAATGAACGGCAAGGTTTATAAGGAGGGAGACTGGATCTCACTCAACGGTTCTACAGGTGATGTATATGACGGCCAGGTCCCGACAACCGAGCCTGAACTTGATGGCGACTTCGGCGCAATCATGAACCTCTCTGACAAATTCGCCAAGACTCTTGTACGCACAAATGCGGATTCTCCCCGCGATGCAAAACAGGCACGTCGCTTTGGTGCACAGGGTATAGGTCTTTGCCGTACAGAGCATATGTTCTTTGAAGGCGACAGAATCAAATCAGTTCGTGAGATGATTCTTGCATCTGACGAAGAGGGTCGTCGTACGGCTCTTGCCAAACTTCTTCCCATGCAGCGTGGTGACTTCGAGGGAATTTTCGAGGCTATGGACGGTTATGGTGTGACTGTACGTCTTCTTGACCCGCCGTTGCATGAGTTTGTACCTCATCAGACTGCTACACAGAAAGAGCTTGCAGCAGAGATGGGTCTCACACTCGAAGAGGTTAAGGCAAAGGTAGATTCACTTGAAGAGTTTAACCCGATGCTCGGACACCGTGGTTGCCGTCTTGGAATCACATATCCTGAGATAACCGAAATGCAGACACGCGCTATCATCGAGGCGGCACTTGCATGTAAGGCACGCGGTATCAAGGTTCTTCCTGAGATTATGGTTCCGTTGGTAGGTTCTCTCAAAGAGCTCCAGAATCAGGCAGATGTTATTAACACAACTGCTGCAAAAGTATTCGAAGAGAAAGGAGACTCAGTAATCTACAAGGTTGGAACAATGATTGAGGTTCCTCGTGCGGCGCTTACCGCAAACGAAATTGCAGAGGTGGCTGAATTCTTCTCATTCGGTACCAATGACCTCACCCAGATGACATTCGGTTTCTCTCGTGATGACGCTCCCAAGTTCTTGAAATTCTACAAAGAGCACGGCATCATCAAGGTAGATCCGTTTGAGGTACTTGACCAGACAGGAGTCGGTCAGCTCGTAGAGATGGGTGTTAAGAAAGGTCGTGCTACCCGTCCGGATCTGAAGGTCGGCATCTGTGGCGAGCATGGTGGCGAGCCCAGCTCAGTGAAATTCTGCGCAAATCTCGGCATGAACTACGTCAGCTGCTCACCCTTCCGTGTGCCCATCGCCCGCGTAGCAGCGGCGCAGGCAGCCATCGAAGAATAAGCGTAACTTAACGTAATCCGATACTTAGGCGGTAACGCTCCGATAAAAAGGAGCTTACCGCCTAAGTTGCGCTTGGGCGATTCGTACATTCTGCACGATAATCATGCAGAATGTGTCGGCAAAACTTACAAAATCAGCTATATCATTCGAGCAAGGCACTTACAAGAATTTACAAACATAATTACAAACGTAAATGGCAACATTCAAAGCAGTTGTTAGAACTCCGCGCAAGGACGGATTCTATCAGGTCTATATCCGGGTGACGCAGAACACCAAGCCGGGATATATCAAGACCGACAAGATTGTCACCAAGCAGATGGTGGACAAGCACGGCAATATCAATGACCCTTTCGTGAACGAGTATTGTGCGAGAATGATATTGCTCTATACTGACAAACTCAACCGCAAGGATTGCGCAAAGTGGACAGTGCGTCAGATTATCGAGTATGTGACACAAGGAGACGCTGACATCTGCTTCAGCGACTACGCGCGCCACCATATCGACCGCATGGTGGACCGGTACCAGTTGCGCACGGCGCAGAACTATCGGCAGGCTCTCGGACACATGGAGCGGTTCTACGGCACGAACAAAATCATGTTCGCGCAGCTTACCTCAACGCAGATAACGAGGTGGATTCAGTCGCTGGAGCATACGCACAGGGCAAAGGAGATGTACCCGGTGTGTATGAGGCAGGTGTTCAAGGCTGCGGTTGAGGAGTACAATGACTATGACAACGGCAATCTGCGCATAAAGGTCAATCCGTGGGGAAAGGTAAAGATTCCACAGAGTGACCGCACGGTCAAGAAAGCGATAAGCCCGGAGGATTGCAGGCTGTTCTTTACCGCACCTCTCCCGGATACACGCATGGTCGATCCGTTGCCCGAACTGGGGCGCGATGTGGCAAAGATGGTGCTGTGTCTCGCAGGCATGAACACGGTCGATATCTACGAGCTGCGCAAGGAGGATTACCGAAACGGCTGTATCTGCTACAAGAGAGCCAAGACGAAGAAGTTCCGCGCCGATGACGCATATTTCGAGATTCGTGTCGAGCCGATTATTCAGCCGTTAGTTGAGAAATATCTGGCCGAGGCTGACGACCCCTACTTGCTGAACTTTCACAAGCGGTTCACGTCCTCGGACTCGTTCAACGCGAATGTGAACAACGGCATAAAGCAGCTCTGCAAGAGCATGGGGATACCGAAAGAGCGTTGGTACAGCGCATACACGTTCCGTCACACTTGGGGTACTGTGGCTCAGAACGACTGCGGAGCGAGCATTGCGGAGGTGGCGTTTGGTATGAATCATTCGCATGGGCATACGATAACGCGAGGCTACATCAAGATTGATTTCACTCCGGCCTGGGAGTTGAATGCCAAAGTGATTGATTTTATCTTTTTCTCCACGGCGAAGAGCAAGCAGGGAATGGCGCGAGGGGTTGATGAGCCTGCTGACAAGTTGTTCCGGCTTTCGCCCAAGCGCATGGTCTATGCCCGTGCCTACTTTCGCGGAGAGGTTCTTGCCGAGGTCAGCGACATCGGTTTCGGAACCGTTGATGAGGTCATCGCCCGGCTTGCCGGGCAGTTGCCCGACACAATCCCGACCGGGTGTGCCGTGCAGTTTCGCATAAAGGACGTGGACGCAGACCGCGAGGCGGTCTATGAGCGCACGAAAGGGAAAGGGTTTTAATCGCATCTGAGGTCTGCGAACGTGATATGCCCTCGTCCTTCTTCGCAAATCATCTTGATTTCACTGAAAGAAAAGATGTCGGCGTTTCTGATAGTCAGACTACCGCCGGAGTTTCTTGTTTGACGGGCCATTGTGCGTACTTCCGAGTATGCGAACTTGTTGGCATCTATTGTCAGGCCGCAGCCGTATTCGGTCAACGAGATTATTTCTGATTTTTTCATGGCTGTGCGAATTTGATGTTGAAGCGGTCTCCGCTTGTCAAGACGAGCGAGTTCACCATATCTGCGGTCAAATTGCCACCAACAACGAGGGTGGCCACTCTGTCAAGTCTTCGCATCTCGTTTGCAAGATTGGTAAGGCCATTGTAATCCAAGTCAACCGACTGGATTTCGATTTCCCGTTTGCTGTTCTGAAGCAGACCGAGAATGGTTTGATAGTTTCGGAGCATTGCGATATGATTTTAAAATTTCACATGCAAAGATAGCACGCACCCCGGCCCCCTTGCCTTTTAACTTTTGTTTCTCGCCCGGCTTTGTTTCACAGCAGAGCCGGGCTTTCTCTTTTTCTTTTTGCGCGGAACTTTTTTCTTTTTCTCTTTCTTGCTCCGCAGGATTACGGCGCGTCAGCCAAAAGAAAAAAATCTTCAAAAAAAATTTTTAAATGTCGGCGTTGTCGGAGCGAAGCGAACTATATTCCGTCTCCTACTCCATAGAAAAACTTTGATTTAAGTTTTTCTTCTACATCCATAGGATATATTCGACTTAATATATCCGTCTACATCCATAGTAAGGACTATGGATTAGTCCTTACGTCCTAATCCATATAGGATATCCATAAAGGAATATCCATCGCGCGCACGCGTGAAGCGGTTTGCTTGGGGTTTCGTAATTGGTGAATTGGAAAACCCCTATGGGGATATTTTGGGGTTTACTTGGGGTTTTTAACGAGGTATATTTATTGCGCTGAAAATGCGTGAAGCGGTTTGCTTGGGGTTTCGTAATTGGTGAATTGGAAAAGCGACCAATCCTCTCGAACTGGTCGCCTAAAAAAACTACAAAAATTGAGAAATGAAAAACTATGTTGTGTCTAAAAGTAGATAAAATAGACCGGACCGCAGGGGCGCGTCAGTCGTCGTCCTCGTCTGTTTCTCCGCAGAGTTCGCGTAACCGGTCCTCTATGGTTGTGACTGAACCGCGAACGTCCATATCAACCTCAACGGCTTTCATCTTCGGTGTATGGAACTCAAGCAGGCGCAGCTCTGCGTTGACGCGCTCGTTGGGATTGAGAGCAATCATGTCTGCCTCGAAGTCTGACATCGTGACAGGGTTGCCTTTGGAGTCGGTAAGTGGAATAAGGTCGATGTCCTTGTAAACATTTCCCTCGGCGTCCTGCGTGAGGCGTTGACGCTGAATCTCACGCAATCCTCCAGTTACGGGGTCGGTCTGTACACGCGGCTCAAAGTATGCGAGGCTATGAGCGCGGAGATACCCTTTGAGCGGGTTTTCCTTGTTGGGCGTACCTTTTTGTCGCCCACCTGTTTTCTTACCTTTTGCCATGATACAAAACTTAAAAGTTGCCTGCAAAGATACGGCCGTAAATTAGCGCACGAATTATAACTTTTGAAACATCGCTATCATGATAGGAAGTTTAGTAGGCGCAGGTTTGTCGGCTGTCGGGAGCATTTTCGGCGGTATCTCGGCAAGCAAAGCAATGAAAAAGGTCAAGAAGAATCTGCAACAGCAGAAGCAGGCGAACCAAGATTGGTATGACCGCCGATATAATGAGGACGCGACCCAACGTGCGGACGCACAGCGTATCCTAACCAAAACCGAGGAATCAATCCGTAAACGCAACCGACAAGCCGCCGGAGCGCAGGCTGTGATGGGTGGAACGGAAGAGAGTGTGGCGGCCGCCAAAGCCGCCAACAATCAGGCACTCGCAGATGCGACATCGCAGATTGCTGTCAATGCCGAGGCTCGCAAAGACCAGATCGAGCAGACCTATCAGCAACGTGACGCGCAGATAAATGACGCTCTGAATAATCTTGAAATAAAAAAATCAGAAGCTATCTCGTCAGCCGTGCAGGGTGTGACACAAGCCGGTGCAGGCATAGCAGGTGCATTCTAATCCTTTGTGACATATGGCAGGATATACTGAAGAACAACATGAGCAGAGCCAAGCTGCCACCCCAGCCACCGTGGGTGCTGTCAGTACGTCCGGCTCTCAGCCGCAGAGTGAACAGCCTGCGGTATCAACCGACACCGAACACGAAACGCCTGCTGTTTCTCCCGAACAGCAACAGCGCGTGGACGCTACCGCAGGTACTGACCGACAAATCAAGACCATTCAAGACTGGATGGACGCGGAGGGCAACCGCCCCGAAACCGAGGAAGAGCGAAAGAAGCGTGAGCGCAGGGAGAAGTCCAAGCGTATTATCGCAGCCGTCAGTGACGGCATATCGGCGTTGAGCAACCTGTATTTTACATCGCAGTATGCTCCCGATATGTACAACCATGAGAAAGGGAGCATGACTAATGCCGTTGACGCTCGCCTTGAACGTCTGAAAGCGGAGCGTGAGAAGAATGCCGACAAGTATCTGCAATTCTCGCTCAAACTCGGAGACCTTGAAAATGAGCGTGCCAAGACCTTGCGCGAACTGGAAGCACAGCAGGAGCGTCAGAAACTGGCACGCGAAAAGGCTCAGCGTGAAGCTGAGGCGCACGGTTGGGCGGCTGTTCTGCAACCTGACAAACAGCGTGAGCAGGCAGGCAAGGCCAACCGTGCCGAGCAGGAAGCCATCACAGCGAAAGCAGAAGCCGAGGCTGCTCCCGAACTCCAGCAGGCTAAAATCGCTACCGAAAAAGCGAGAAAAGGCAGTTTGGACGCTTCGGCCGCCAACTCTCGCGCGTCTGCGGCCGCTCACGGACGTTCCAATGTGTCGGAGTTCTCTGCATGGGATGAGCATGGCAAAGAGCATAAGTTCCGCACAAAGGAAGCCGCTGAAGCCTATGCCAAACAGCACGGCACATGGAAAGAAGAGGACGAAACGGAAACAACGACAACCGAAACAAGGCGCACGCCCGAATCCAAGCCTCAAAAGCGTATATCGACCAAGACCACGAAAGGCGGTCATGCAGGCAAACCCAGCCCCACCGGCAGACAATCTCCAACCGCATAATCATAATCCACTATGGCAGAAGATAAAGTAACCAACCTATATAACGCATTTGTCAAGAACGGCTATGCGATGGAGCCGGAGGCGCAGTTCCGCGAGAACCTCAAAGACCCCAAGAAGCGCAAAGCAGCTTATGACGCTCTTGTTGCTGACGGCTACAACATGGAACCGTTCGCCGACTTTGAGAGCAATATCGGATTTGGCGCACCTACACCTGCGCCTGCTCCCACCGCTCCGACACCACAACAGCAGGCTCAACCTGCCGCGACCGCAGCCCCTACTTCCGTACCTGCTTCGGCAACTGCGGAAGAGCAAGAGCAGGCACCGGTCCAGTCTCAACCCGAACAGGCTGCATGGCAACCCTCCGAGCAGGAGAAGATACGAATGTCGTATCAGATGCACACCATGCTCAACGATTTCAAGCAAAAGTCAAAGGCACGCATAGAGCAGGTTCAGCGCATGACCGAGCCGCTCACGCCCGAAGGCAGGAAGAAACTCAAAGCCGCCAAATTCCAAGCGCAGCTTGCAGGCACTCCTACAAAGGTAATGGGATTGACACCGCCGACACCTGCCCCTGCTACCGAGGGAGCGGAGGGAGCCGCCGAGGGCGAAGCACAGCAACAGCCAGTGCAGAGCGGTCAGTCACCCGTGCCTTACGGAGTTAAGTATATAGACGGCAAGGCTGTCACACAGTGGCTCTTGCCCGATGGCAGGCTGACAACAAGCCTCTCAGAGGCAGACCAAACCGAGTATGGCGCACGCACCGCACGTCAGGCAACATCGATCAGTTTCCAAATACAAAAAGCTGAAACTGAACTTGCAGAGCTGCAAAAGCAGTATGAGGACAGCAAAAGCCGGGTTCAAGAGGAATGGGCTGAGGAACACAAGAGGAACAAAGCACCTCTTGCTGCCGTTCTTGCTTCGCGTACATATGTACCCCGACAGCATGGCGATAAGGTAAACTCGGCTTTGCTTGTTGCCATCCGTCAAAAGGAAGAGCAAATCAAAGATTTGATAGAAGAAAGAGACCGCCAATCCGGCAAAGATGTAGGATTTTGGCGAGGCTTCGGGCGCATCGTTTCAGATTTCAGGACATGGGATCTAGGAATGGGCGATTTGTCAGATGCCATGACAATGCTGAATGCCAAACACTATTCTTCGCCAAAGGCTACGGAAGATGAACGAAAAGCAGGAGAAGCCATGATGAAGGCACTCTATGATAGGCAGGAAACTGAAAACTTATATGGCGGAAATACGTCATGGTGGAATCGGGCCGGAGGTATGACTGGCCATATGCCTGCCTTTATACTTGACTTTGCGTTGACCGGTGGTGGATATGGTAGCGTTGCGAAAGTTGGAGCAAAGACAGCAGCCAAACAATCCGTCAAGCTGTTTGGCAAAAGAGCCATTGAAGAAATGGCTGGACTGGGAGTTAAGGAATATGCCAAGCAATATGGTGTAAGAGGCGTAGGCAGAATGGCAGGCAACTGGACAGTCAAGGCACTTGGAACGACAACAGATGACTTACTCGTCCGCGCTCCTCTTATGGCCAATACGATTCAAGGAGGGAAAACGGCCGCTGATATTATCGACCGCAAACTTGGGGATGTCGTCATTGATGAAAATGGAAATTACGATTTTTCCAATGACAAAACGTGGGGAAGTGCTGTATGGCAGGGAGAAGCAAATTCAATCATTGAGAACTATTCTGAAATGTTTGGTTCTCATATTGATGGACTAACACCGATGTTGGCAAAAACATTTGGGGGAAAGCGCATCAGTGGTATGCTTGCGCGTGCAAATGCATCAGGCTTTGGGCAGATCCTTAACACTACCCGCAAACAATTCCAACATCTCGGCGTATCAGATTACATTGGCGAGGTGGCAGAGGAATATTATGGACAGTTATGGCGTACCATGCTCAACCTTGATGACGCATATACCGATGTCCCTATTTTTGATGAACAGGGCAATCCTATGATTGACGAACATGGGAATCCTGTTACGGGACGTAAGAACCTGCTGTTCACGGGTCAGTTCCATGGCGGCATTTGGGGAGGTATGGCCCTATCAATGGGTTTGATGGGTGCAGGTAAATATACACTAACCGGGGTAGGCTACGCCAATATGAAACGTGAGGTAAATAAAGTAGACCGCATGGCATCACAGGTTTTGGGCCATGATGAATGGGAGGTACTGCGTGAAACTATAGACAACACTACAAATGAGGATATGGGAGCATTGGCAGAGAATGTCATCAATGATTCTAGCCTTTCAGAAGAGGAACGTGCGGCCATAATGGTGTATATGGAAAGGAGTCTCAATCTCCGAGGTCTGAATCTTGCCACGCTGGCTAAAAATCGCGGAGCAGAAACGGACGGACCTGTTACCCTTGAAGATGTCTATCAGCCCAATCCCCATACTGACGGGGAAACATCTTCACATTTTACGCCAGAGCAAGCTGACGCTCAGCGATTATACTCGGAGGGCCGCGAATTGTATGGTCGCTTTGAAGAGGGCGACCCGACCGTGCAGGCTGATGTGGACGCTATCGCCCTGCGTATGCAGGAAGCATACCAAGCGGTTGAGGACGCTTTCGGAGCAGAAGCCGAATATTATATGTTTCATGTCAACGAAAATCCGTGGGCATTGGTAAACGACCCCGAACTTACTGCCGAACAGCAGGACGCAGTTCTATACTACATCAACGCAAAGGCGGCTCTTGACGGCGTTATGGACGCTTCCAACGAGGTGGCCGACCGAAAGCGTACAGAGGTTGAGCAGTCAGTAGGCAAGCGCACTCACAAGGATAACGGCATAATTATCCCTGCGACCATGAAGGTCGATGACCGACAGGTGTATGTTGTCAAAGGCGATGTTGTAATGTTCCCCGATGGCTCAGCCGTTGATGTGCGCAACTCTTCGGAGAGTGTTGTTGTCATGGACGCACAGACTGGAGAGTATGAGTTTACATCGCCCGACCAAATCTTCCAAGTGTCTGAAGCAGTCAATCCACAAGACGAACTGGATACTGCATTGTCGGTGATCGAGCAGGAGCAGATGAGTGTGTTCGGTCAGAATGCTGTTGCACCCGAAGAGCCTGCCGAGGGCGAAGCACCCATTGACCAATCCGCAGATGTATCCCCGGAGCCTGCCCACGAAACAGCCAGTACCGAAGAATATGACCGAGGCTATGAGCAGGGATTGGAAGAAGCTGCAAAGGCTGATGACGCATGGATTGCCAACCTTATCAAGATATACAGCCAAAACACGCCCGAATCAATGCCCGAGACCATGAAAGGTCGGTTGGACGCATTCCTCTATGAGCAACAGCGCAGGGCGCAGAGTGTTCCCGAAACGCCCGAAAACGTTCCCAATCCTACGGAAAACGCCGTTTCAGATGCTGAAATCGCGCCCGAAACGGTCTCAAGTGTAGAAAACGGACAGCAAACCGCGCTGTCTCGCATTCCTCTCAATGAGCAGGGAGAGCCGAGGTTTGAAGCCGTTGACAAGGACACGGCCTGGGATGGGTTGGTTGAGGCTGTCGGCGGTGAGACTGATGCTGTTGATATAGCTATGGCGCAGATTCAGCAGGCAAGCACTGACCTTGAGGCACTGAAAAAGAAACCGCCAACGCTGAAAGCACCCAAATTGAAAGGTTCGCCCATGTCCATGGCGCAGGCAAAGCGCGAGGCCGCCGAGCAGTATCAGCGCGACCTCGCCCAGTACAATCAGCAGATTGCCGACACGGAGGCTCGCCTTGCTACATGGAACGGCATTGTGGGTGTCTATAACTCGCGCAATGCCGAGCTGCGCCGTCAGCAGGAAGAGGAACGCCGTCAGCGTGACGCTATCGCCCACGATGAAGCTGTCGCCCGATTTGAAGAGGAACAGCGCATCAAGGCCGAGAAGCAGGCCGAGCAGGAACGCATAGGTGTTCATGCCGTCAATCCGAAGATACGCGAGAAGTGGGATAGCGCACCGAAGGTTGAGGGTCACACGGACGCAATCACACTCCCCGACGGCTCAATCGTGCGCGGTCGATATGTGTTGACCGAAGCAGGAGCCGCCTCCGCAAGTCATGATGTGAACAATGCCTATATGCCAACCGAGGGCTTCCCGATTGATGAAAATGGACAGAGCGTCAATGACCGTGACTATATGCGCGATAATGACGCACAGCGTATCGTTGAGCAAATGGCAGGCGCATACGACAACCGGGCATTGCAGAACCCGGTAATTGTCAGCAAGGACGGCGTGGTGCTGTCGGGCAACAACCGCACTATGTCGGGAGACCTCGCGGCACGCCAAGGCACTGACAAGGCTTATGTGGACTATCTGCGCGAGTTCGGGCATAAGTATGGCTTTACCCTGGAGCAGGTGCAGGGCATGAGCAATCCCCGACTGGTATTCGTGCCGGACGAGAATCTGCCCTATGACGCTACGACATTCTCACGCTTCAACGCACAGGAGATGAAATCGCAGTCAAAGCCCGAAGCCGCTGTCAAACTCGGCAAGATTGTACCCGACAATGTTTTTACCGACATTGCCAATGACATCAGCCGTTATGACCGCCTGTCGGACTACTACGCCGATGAGAAAGCCGTTGCTCACGCACTGGGCGCACTCATGCAGGCAGGTGTCATCAATGACAAGCAAATGCCCGAAATGAGAACAGGCACAGCGTTGTCGGCCGCAGGCAAGGAACTGATTGAAAATACACTCATCGGCAAGGTATTCCAAACCTCGCCCGATGCCGTGCGTCAGATAATCTCTATGCCAACACTTCGCCAGTCAATCGTTATGGGCTTGAATGAGATTGCCAACAACCGCACTCTTGCCCGAAACGGCTATGACATCAGCGAGGAACTTGCCAAAGCGGTTGACCTTGTCACTCGCGCCAAGACCGCTATGCCGGACGTATATACCGATGGAATGCCAGTGTCGCCGTTCGGTCGTATGCAGGGATTGTTTGATGATGAGTTTGGAGACAGCCGTGTCACTGACGCGACCGCACTCCTGCTTGCAGACATTCTCAACAGCGGCAAGCCGAGCGACCTGCGCAAGGTGCTGACCTCATACAACAACGAGGCTGCACAAGCTTCGGGCGGTCAACTTGACATGTTTTCAGGCTCGATCCCCTCAAAAGAAGAAATACTCACCAATGTAAACGAACATTTCAGAAATGCAACCCCCAAAGAACAGCAGGCACTCGTGGAAGCTGCCATTGCGGAACGCAAGCGCAGAGCAGAAGCAGAACAGCTTGGACGAGACCAAGAAAGTGAACAAACTCCGAATGATGTTGAACGCAGTGCAGAGCCTCAACAGCCAGTAGCAGGCACTCGCGAGGAACTGACTCCCGAAGAGCAGGCACTCGCGGCCCGTGTTGAGATTACTGAAAACGACTGGGAAGAGGGTGACAGTGACAAGCCCACTTATAAGCGTGAAATCATCATTGACGGCACTCACATAGTTACGCAAGTTGACGCACCCAATGAGGACGGACACTACACAGGCTCATACTTTGAATTTGACGGCAAGCGTTTTGGCGACATCGCCGAGATTGCCCAGTATATTGATGGACATCCGTCCGCCGAGCTAAAGGTTGACGGAGGTATGCAGTCCGAACCGACTGAGGCGCAGAAAGCCGCAGGCAACTACAAGATGGAACATCGCAAGGTTGACGGCTACAACGTCAGCATTGAGAACGCCAAAGGTAGTGTACGCCGAGGTACTGGTGCTGACGGCAAGTCGTGGGAAACCACCATGCAGAATGACTATGGATATATCCGTGGCACGCA
>Ga0137308_100186_pt1 | contig 115267 bp, 117 predicted proteins | sample Inofrocosms_June_FD_97181 | JGI IMG/M metagenome (GOLD analysis project Ga0137308, IMG submission 97181) | Mouse cecal microbial communities from Vienna, Austria - N-Acetylneuraminic and N-Acetylglucosamine D2O microcosms_June | ecosystem: Host-associated > Mammals > Digestive system > Large... | reverse complement strand
TCCTCCGCTCATCTTCCGCTTCTTCCCTCTCGTTTTTCTTTCGTCACTGCTGTTTTTGTGTGCATCCTCTTGCGTTTTTCGCCTTACTCTGGTATTATAGGAGGCGGTCAGATGATAGGCTCTAACCGCCTCCGTTTGGCTCCTGAGATAGCTGCTACTGTGATGGGTGGGTGGCTATCTCTTTATTTGAGTTTCTTTGCTTTTTCGCGGATAATTTCCACAGCTTCCTCTACCGTTTGCGCTTTGCTCTCGATGAGATCGGCCAAGGTTTCCAACCACAGAATCAGTTCTGTTTGCGTCATGCTGTCGAGTTCCATCCTTTCCCCTCCTATCAGGTTACTCACAGAGGTTTGTTCCCTGCTGTGACTATATGATAACATAGATACCGGTATATATCAAGACGGGATACTTCACAAGATTTTTGGCATACATTTGTGCAATTCCATATATACCGGTACATATTTGAATGTGGTATAATCTCTGTGAGGTGATGTTTAAGTGAGCAACTATAAAGGGTATACACCAGCGCAAAGTAAAGCGCACAATAATTATATAGCCAAGTTTGCACGGCTAGAGGTACGAACAACTGTAGAGCAGAGAGGGGCTATTCAGGCCCACGCTGCAGCCCAGGGAGAGTCCGTGAACGGTTTTATTAACCGGGCCATACAGGAGGCTATAGAGCGCGACAACGCTGCCAGAGAAAGCGCAAGGGGCCGCACAGACGCAAAAGAAGAAGTCGGGGAGTAAAACCCTGGCTTCCTCTTTTATAGTCGCTTACAGCCACCATGATGTGTTATCTTTATGTTACTAGTAGGCCCGATTTTGGGCAGCTTTAGAGATATCAATAATTCAAAAAACCTTTGAATTTCAAGGACTGCAAGGGCCTAAATGTTGAATAATCCTATTATGCTATAAGGGCACACTTGTGCCAGCCTTCTGTTGAGTAATGGCATCCCGATGAAGCAGATTCAGATCTGGCTGGGCCACAGCACCTTCTCCACCACCGCAGACATCTACGCCCACCTGGACTTTGCTGCACAGGAGCAGTCCGCAGCAGCGATGAGCGGGATGTTCCAGCGCAGGGAGACACCTACAGAGTAGCGAAAAACGCAGGACAGCGGCATGGAGTTAGACTCCATGCCGCTGTAACTATGTATCGCTATAGCTTGTAATCAATAATTCTCCGCAGAAACCTCAAAGTAGGACTGAGGATGGGCGCAGGCAGGGCAAATCTCAGGCGCTTCGGTACCCACCACGATATGTCCGCAGTTCCGGCACTCCCAAACCTTTACCTCGCTCTTTTTGAAGACCTCCTGGGCCTCCACATTCTTCAGCAGGGTGCGATAACGCTCCTCGTGGTGCTTTTCAATAGCGGCAACCAGGCGGAATTTCGCAGCCAGTTCAGGAAAGCCCTCTTTTTCGGCGGTCTCAGCAAATCCGGCGTACATATCGGTCCATTCGTAGTTCTCCCCGCTGGCAGCAGCGGCCAGGTTCTCGGCGGTACTGCCGATCCCCTCCAGCTCCTTGAACCACATCTTGGCGTGTTCTTTCTCGTTATCAGCCGTCTTCAGGAACAGGGCCGCAATCTGCTCAAAGCCCTCTTTTTTGGCCTTGGACGCAAAATAGGTATACTTGTTCCTCGCCTGCGATTCACCGGCAAAGGCCGCTTCCAGATTTTTTTCGGTCTGTGTGCCTGCGTACTTGGACATTTCGTTTTCCTCCTCACTTTTTCTGATAGAAAACGGCCTTAAAAGCATCTTTTAAGGCCGTTTGGCGCAGCGGGTGGGATTCGAACCCACGTGCAGTGTTACCTGCAAACTGATTTCGAGTTGCTAAGGTTAATGGGAAGATAGGAGACTTTGAGAGACTTTAGTGACCTTTGGTGACCTGTTCCACTCGGATTTTGAATCGGGTGTACAGCAAAATTGGCGCGTAGAAAACGTGTAGACGGACATCATCTAAATCCCGGAAAGTCAAGCATACCAACGGTTTCAAGGCCCCTGACCTACACGATTTGAATCATGTGGACAAAGGGATTTTAAGGGAAGTTAAGGGATTTTGAGAACCACGAAATCGTTTGATACCAATGGCTGAGAGGCAAAACAGCATATCATCGTTTCAAGCGTAGAACAGCGTTTTCTCTCCAAAGTGTAGAAAAAACGTAGAAATACCCAAAACCGTATGCTCATCAGCCCCAGCCAACGTAGATACCAGCCACTACGATTTTGCCTGCCTCCGACCATGCATAGGGCACTGAGTATAATAACCGAGTAGCATAACTGCGTACCGATTTATCTGCAAAAATCGGTACGCAGTTTCTTAGCCGGTTATTAAGTTTCTGAACGCCGCAGACACTTCTGAAGCACACGTTCCAACTCAGCTGTGTCATACACCGACTCCTCCATTGCGTGGAGAAATTGTTCTACTGGAACTGCGCCCCAGTTCACCTCATAGCCATTCAGTAAGAACAGTTGTCGCATGAACTCGCGGGTGGCGCGCCCATTGCCTTCACGGAATGGGTGGACATAGTTTAGCTCTGCAAAATAATATGCGGTACGCTTGAAAAATTCGTCTGGACGAGTATTCCTCAGCACTTTTTCGGAATGGAGTTCCTCAAATAGTTTCTTTAGCTTCTCGCCGATCTGCGAGTGTGCCAGAAAACGAGTAGTCCCTTTCATAATATCCTCATGTCGAAATTGCCCCGCAAAAGGGTAAATATCGCCAAACAGATAGCGGTGGATGGCACAAAGATGATTAGATGAAAAGCGACCAGCAATGGGACGCTCCAATAGATCGTTCTGGCGGATTGCAGAAATATCAGCCTCCACTTTTTTGAGCTGCCCCGCATCCCTTATTCCAAAACGATTTTTCAAAACACCAGTATCCCGGTAACAGTAGTGTGAACCGACCACTGCGTATACATCATACCGGCTAAAACTGTCAGCCATTGGAATTTCCTTGTTTTAGGTCATACAGCTGCAGGAGTTTTTCCACCGCCACATCTGCACTGATTATTCCATCGGAAATCTGTTCACATAGTTGCATAGCATCTCGGCTGGGTACCAAATGCTCCACTGCGTAAGTACAGACCGTATATTCCAGGTGTCTCTTACTCTTTTGGGTCATGATTGTTCGCCTCCTCTTTTGGCATTGTAGCACAAGTAAAGCTAATTTGCAAATCTGCAATATTTTTACGTCAAAAAGAATATAAATGCTGTTTTAAGGTGAATTATGTAATGCATCGGACTGAAAAGTCGCTGTAACTGGAACCCCTTTATGGGCTTGGCTGACAGACAATTTGGAGAAAACAAGGACTTTCGCGAGTTAGGACTTGCATTACGGAGAATCCTGGTGTAGAATAACGGCAGATAATCTATAATTATCGGTTGGTTTGGAAGTATATGTAATACTTAATTATCCCATACGGTTTCGGACAATCTTAACTATACATATTGGGGGTGATCCTACGGAATATGCAAACAGAGATTATGAGTTTAGTCAGATAGCGCGATTTATAGCCAATGGTCAAACCCCAATCTTTATTGATACCTATCATGCAAGTGGAATAAGTTCATTTGTTTTGAATAAATTACCAAATGCTTGGAAAGACAGATTCATCTCTGAAAATGTTCTTTATTTGGATGCAGCAACCTGCAGATCTCTTGAGGACCTTCTCTTTGAGAAGCTTGTTCATTCAGAACACATTAATACATTACAAAATATAGCAGATCAAAAATTAGGGAGCAAAGATGGTTCTGCATTGTCCGCAATACTTGATGGAATCGATTATATTGGTCCACTAATAAGCCGATTGGCAGAGCGGAAATCCGCGCTTCCTGTTTATGCCGGTACCTACGCCTCTGCTATTGAAGAATATTTAACACTATTTTTCAAAAGATGCGCAGATAAGGGATCCTTTTTGGTTATAATTGACACGGTTGAGCGACTACCAGAAAAATCATATGAGTTGCTGCTTAGACTCATACAATGTGAGGTAGTATGTTTTATTTTAATTAAAACAGAAGATACCATTTGTTACTCTAAATTGGAGAATTACTTATCATCTAATAGTGTAAATACGGATATTCGTATCGCTTTTGATCGGCCCCAGGTCAAGCTGATAAAGGAACTAGGTGCCATTTATGGGATAACTATTTCAACTGTAGATGCTCAAGAAATTATAAAAGAAACAGATCAGAATATACACACAATTATCAGATGTATTCGAGAGATAAAGAAGTTGCCAACTAGGACCTCTTTTACAGATTGGGAAAAAGCAATCATTTTCATTCTCAGTATTTGTGCATTACCAGTTAACGGAAATAATCTTGCAGAGATGGTTGCCTCCTGCCCAGTATTTGCGCTTGACTACCACGAAGCTTTCCGTAATGGAATTGAAAATTTGAAGTGCCAAAATATTATTTCCCACGACAGCGATGGATGGGTTTTAACAAACCACTACGATCCAATTATACATGAGGTTTTGAACAATGTCAGTGATCAGCTTATCTACAAAAACATTGTTTACAACTTCTTATTGCGGTCATCCAATGTTGGTAGTGCTAGACTTCGCTATCAGTTATCGCAGGATCTGAATTGTACTACACCGGAAGATGCACGACTTTTTTTGCGCAAGCTAGTCGCATCCGGTTCTGATGTGCCTGCGGATGTCCTGATGAATGCGCAACTCCACAAAGGCCAACCGGACCATTGTCTGCTGGCAAGTATCAACTATTGCCGAGAGCGAAAATATCAGGAAGCTTTGGAATGGCTGAATGCTATTCCAGCAGATAAGATGACTGATAGCATAAATGCTTTTAAAGCTACTCTATTAAACCGCACACGAAATTCAGTAGCGGCGGAACGTGCGCTTGTTGCAAGTCTCGAACTCTACGGCCCGCCCGAGCGCCAAAATTTTTTAGGCGCATTTCTTATTTCAAATTTTATTCATCAAGAGCAGCTCACTATCGCTAGAGATATATACCATAAAATGAAAGATCTCTATCCAGAGGCACCATTACATGGATACCTTGTTCGTAATGCGATTTCAGCATACAAGGAGTACCGCGCAGATCTGTACGAACGAGCTCTTGCTGATTTTCAAGCAGACAATGATGATTTTGGATACTATACGACACTTTGCAATCAGGGATATTCTCTTTTAAAGGAGGGGATGTATTCAGATGGTCTTGATATCTTGCAACGGTCTAAAATGGGCCTAGAAGAATTTTCTCATTCAAATCTTCATATTATTTATAATAATTTGGGACTAGCCTATCTCTTTGTAGGCCAACTTGAAAATGCTTGGCGCTATCTGCTATTGGCACTTAACATGGGCCAAAATTCGATGCCTAAAATTTTTTCGACAATTAACCTTGCCTGTGTAGAGGCTATTGCTGGGAATACATCGCAAGCGTTAAACCGACTTGACGCGATCGATAATGAAGTCAAAAACCACACATTGGATCGTGTGCGGCAGAAGTATTATTCCAATCGGCTGATGGTTGAGTATCTCCGTAGCAATAAGGATATTCGACAATTGATTGATTTAGCGAAAATGTTTCCGGACAGGTATTTCCCAGAACAAACTATGAAAGCAATACGGACTTATCAAAGATTTACTGGGTCATCAAAGCCACCCCGCCGTGAACGGTGGCGAGAACTGTTCTCCCCGTGTGGATTGGCCTACTGGTATCTGGAGCCGTTAAAACTCCTTCCCAAAGGAATTATTTAATAGTCCGTTACGAAACAAGCTGGAATATGTAATATTTGCTATAAGGTCTTCATATTTGATGCCGAGATGGGCGGCAGATTGGCTAATTGTAGAGTGTTCACCGAGATTGCAGCAAACATTGAATTCCAAAAAATATGGACTGCCTGTCTGATTTTCAACGATGTAGTCGAACCGGGTATAGTCTAATGGTTGTATTAATGCATACATCCGCTTTGAGGCTTCCTGCAAACATATTTGTAAGCCATTATCATGAACAATTTCGCGCTCTAAGCCAGGTGCTATTTTCCTTTTTTGCTCATATGTGACAATTCCGCCGTTGAGGGTAGAGTACTGAGCAACGCAGGGGAGAAAAAGATAATTTCCAAAATTATTAAGAACCGGACTTGTATGGTATATCCCAACAATTTGTTTCTCCAATATGACATCCATTCCTTGACTGTGCAGTTCCCTTATTCTTTCTTGGGCAATCTCCCAAGAGCTACATGCCGAGGACTCATTAATACCAATCGATGCTGCTCCGAAGCGTGGTTTACAGAAATATGGAGGATCAAATGGTGGCCTGAAGAGTTCCGTATGAATATTGTATACAGTCCATTCTGGAGTGCGTACTCCTGCATATTGTGCCATCATTTTTGCCAAATGCTTGTCTTCTGCGAGTGCGCGAATGTTGGGCCGAGCCCCCAAATAAGGAATATTATGATATTCTGCTAACGCAGAAACAAATATTTCTGAATTTCTAAAGGGCATTCGATTATAAAGCGAAAAAATGTAGTCGGTATCTATGTCCCGCTCTAACATGATTTCCGGATTGTGGGCAGAGCATATGTGGGGAAAGAACTCTCTTAGCACCTGATAAATTCTAAAATGATATTCAGCATACACAATATCTTTTATACCCACTGGAAGCGGTGAATCTATATTTTCTGGCGCATAATGCGCTAAAAACAAAATTTTTATATCTTTCGGATTCATTTTAAATCCCCCATATCGTCTTTACTAAATGACCGATAATTATAGATTATCTGTCGAATAGAGGAAGGGCCGCCCAATGTGTAGGCGGCCTTTCTAAAACTATTGGAGGGAAAAGGACATTTTACCTCTTGGGTGCTTTTCAGCCAGTAGTAAGGTCTGTTGCCGGGCGGTTACATGCGTATAAATTTGTGTAGTAGAAATAGAACTGTGTCCCAGCAGAGATTGAATATATCGTATATCCATCCCGGCTTCCAGAAGTGATGTAGCAAACGTGTGGCGGAACATATGAGGCGTTATATGGCTTGCGTCATCAATTTTCCGAATATATTTGTCGATAATTCGCCGGACCGACTGTGGACAAAGCGGACGTCCCCGCCGGTTGAATAAAATAGCCCCTTGCTCCTGGATCTCATCGGAAAATGCATTGTAGTACGTTTGAAGGAGTTGGAGCAGTTCCGGTGTTGTAATTTGGAGTACACGTTCCTTTCGTCCCTTTCCTTTAACCAAGAGGCGTAATTCACTGTTGCTTAACAGGAAGGTGTCCCGTGATAATGCGCACAACTCCGATACCCGCAGTCCAGTGCTGAACAGGAGTTCTAATACTGCAATATCTCGCAGCACTTCTCGCCGCCCTGGCGCATAGGCATCGTAAGCAGTCTGCAAAAGTGCCTGTACGACCTGATCGGGAATAATCCGTGGCAATTGTTGCGGCGCATGAATGCGGACGTGGAGTTTGTTGAATGGATTTTCATCCAGTTCGCCGCTTATTTCCATCTCGTGATAAAAGGCACGGACGCTTGCCAGCTTACGCTTCACCGACCGTGGAGAGAAATGCTGGTTCAGGTATTTGATATACTGATCTAAGGTGACCTTGTCTGCCCATGCACCCTCCGTAAAGTCCAAAAACTGCAGAAGATCAATACGATAGGCTTTTATCGTATCCGGTGATAACTGTTTTTCATATTCGCCTGTTTCGAGATAGGCTGCGATTAAAGATGCCAGTGTTCGCATAATAGCTCCTCCGTTTCCCGGCTTAGAAAAACCGGGGTCAAATACTTGAGATTTTGCGCTGGATTATGTTAGTAGGTATCTAAAAACGTCCTTTATTATGGGGAGTTTGTTCTCAATTGTCTATAGCTGAGTACTCAACAGCAGAGCCGCTTGCACTTTAACGAGTGTATGCGGTCATTTTATTGCTATTTTGAACGACAAGGTAGGAAATGGATATAATCGCATAATGATGTTTCGTTTATCTACTATGCTTCATCTGTCTACAATTCATTGGTGGTATTGGTAATAGCATTCATCCGCAGAGTTCGGTATACTTGGTCTACCAAACAAAGGGGAGGACGTAACAATGGCCCAGACAATCAATCTATGCGCTCAGATCCCGATAGACTTACACAGCCGCGTCTATGCGGACAAGGAGTCAACGGGGCTGACCACCAGCGAGTACATTACTCGGTTGCTGATCGAATACTACAAGATGAAAGAAAACGGAGGAAGCAGCACAATGGGAAAAACAAGAACAATGGCGTTCCAAATCTCGGAAGAATTATTCCAGCGTATCAAATCGCACCTGGAGCGGGAAACTGCTCGTACTGGCAAGAAGCTGACCCAGCGGGAGTTCATCCTGAGCCTGATCGAGCAGGCACTCAGCGAAGCCGAATGTCAGGCAGGTGTCGGCCCCTGTGAGGGGGAGGACACCACCGGCGGCTCCCAGCCCCAGGCAGACAGCTAACCCGCCACAGCAAGCCCGTGTCAGCCAGTGTGACGGCATCCGGCACCAACAACAAATACTGCGGAGAGAGGCCCCCAGAGTATCCCAGACGAAGGGATATCCTGGGGGCCTTTTTGCGTCCTGGAAGGGAGGTGAACAGCCACGAATCAAGCAGCCACAAACAGATTTACGGACACAGAAATGTCCATTGCCCGCGAAACGGACCTGCCGGACCTGCTGTCCCATTTGGGCTACAGCGTCCAGCAGATCGGCAGTTACTACACCACAAAAGAGATGGACAGTCTGCGGATCAAGGACCGGCGGAGTTGGCGGCGTTACTCAGAGCAGACAGGCGGAGATGCCATTACGTTCCTCCAGCACTTCTGCGGCAAGAGTTTTCCCGAAGCCGTCCATTACCTGCTGTCCTACAATGGCCGGGCCAGAGACTCCCCCTCAGCCCGGTCAAAAGAATCTGTTCCAAAAGAAAAGACGCCCTTCGCCTTGCCAGTGCCCAACGGAGATAACCGGCGGGTCTATGCGTACCTCCGCAAGCGGGGCATCGCCTCCCAGGTCATCAACGGCTTCATCCACGCCGGATTGCTGTACGAGGATGCACAATATCACAACTGTGTATTCATAGGCAGGGATGGCGCGGGTCAGCCAGTGTTTGCCAATAAACGCGGCACCTATGACCGGGACGGCGCGGGGTTCAAAGGGGACGTACCCAGCAGCAACAAGGCGGTGGCTTTCCGCCTATACTGTGATCCAACCAAACCGGAGGTTTATGTGTTTGAAGCGCCCATCGACCTGATGAGTTTCTGCACCATGCACCGGGAGATCACCAAAAACGCTGTAGCTCTGTGTTGCCTGTATGACGGTGCGCTGGAAACCTACCTGAAGGAGAATCCCGGCCTGAAGCAAATCATCCTGTGCCTGGACGCAGACCAGCCGGGGCAGACCGCAGCAGCACAGATCAAGGCAAAATACGAGCAAAAAGGCTACATCGTGACGGTCCAGCAGCCACCAATGGGCAAGGACTGGAACGAGTGCCTTTTAGCAGAACATCATGAAAGGGGTGATGCAGCCAGATGAAAATAATCCCCAGGGTGAGAAGTCCCACCGCCGTCTCAACCGTCTACTTGCCACAAAAAATACTACATTTCAAGGAGAATGACCATGAATAACAGCTTTTCCAGAATGAACCGTGACACCCGCCGTAAGATTGCCATCGGCGCTGGCCTGCTGGCCCTGCTGCTGATCTGCGGCATCGCAGGCTTCCGCTTCTTCTCCGGCAAGACCCAGAGCGCGGCCAAGCCCAACGGTCCCACTACCGGCATCGCCTACGACCAGAATGCGGAGGAAGGTGGGTGGTCAGCGCTCAGCGAAGAAGAAATCGCCGCTTCCCTCAACAGCAAGGTGGAGGAAGGGATGATCAACATCTCCATGAATACCTCGCCTGTTTTCCCAAACGCAAAGTCCGAAGGGAATCTGATGATCGTCAACGAGCTGGTCAACACCTACCCCCAGCGTGTGGAACTGATTCGCAACGATACGGATGAGGTGATCTATTCCTCCGCCGCTATCGCTGTCGGCAGTAAGATCGCTTCCGCCAAGCTGGATGTAGAGCTGCCCGCCGGTACCTACGAGTGTACCGCCATGTTCCACAGCCTGGACCCGGAAACGGGCGCAGTCCTCGGCACCGCCGGGGCTGTCGTTACCGTTACCGTCCAGGCGTAAAACAAACATAAACTAATAATTTGAAGGAGATTCACTATGAAAAACACTGCAAAACGTTTCCTGTCCCTCGCTATGGCCCTGTGTATGTCCCTGTCCCTGCTCTGCGTTGCAAACGCGGCCAACACCAGCGAAACTTCCGGCGGCTCCGCCAGCTCCAACGTCACCCTGAGTTCCACCGAGGACGGCTCCCTGGGTGGCAATCCCGCCGCTACCGCCATGTCCGTAGCCGTTCCCACGGTTCTTCCTATCGCCGTTGGCACCGATGGCAGGGTCACCACGGCTACAGGTGCCGAAATCGTGAATAACAGCTACGGAGCGGTCAAGGTGTCCTCTGTGGCTATTCATGCTGGCGAAGGTTGGCATCTGACGGCCTTCGGCGATCCTTCCACGCTGGCCGGTGAGAAGGTGGACAGCAACAAGGTGGGCTTCGCCATGCGCATTGGCGGCGGCGATCAGCTGGCCACTACGAACGGCGATGAGTCCGCCCAGAATCTGCTGACCTCCGCTGTTGAGGGCTGCTACATGAGCGGCAGCGGCGATACCGCCAAGAATCGTGCCGCCATCAGCTACGATGCCATCGTGACCTCTGTCTCCGAGGCTGTGACCAACGCCGGCGTTGCCAGCGTTCTGTTCGTCATTGAATGGGATATCTAATCGACAGGGCTATCATTTCAACCAGGGGGCAGGCTGGACAGCCTGCCCCTCTACAATATTTGTAAGGAGGCAACATGAAGCGTATTTTATCACTTTTGTTAGGATTGACACTCTGTTTCTCACTGGTCAGTACAGCCTTTGCCGCCAGCGCATCGGACTTCCGCGACTATAAGCGGAACGCATGGTACTCCGAATCTATGGACGCCGCAGTGAAAAACGGCCTGCTGCGCGGTGACGATCAGGGCCTGCTGCGGCCTGACGGCAACCTTACCCGCGCTGAGATGGCCGCCATCATGAACCGGGCCTTTGGTGCCTATCAAACAACGGATATCTCCCAGTTCCGGGATGTTCAGAGCAACAAATGGTACTATGACGATATGCGGAAAGCGGTCCACATGGGAACCTACGCCGGAAACGGCAACGGGACCATGACCCCGGACAATCCCATCAGCCGGGAGGAAGCGATGGCCGTTGTTGCACGCGCTCTCCAGCTGTACAATAACGACTACAGCGGAACCGATCTGTCCGGTTTCCCCGACCATGCGTCTGTGTCCAATTGGGCAGTCCCCTATGTAAAAGCGATGGTTGGGGCAGATTACATCCACGGCAACCCCCAGCGGCAGTTGACGCCCAGAGCCAATATTACCCGCGCCGAGTTCTCCCAGATCTTCTACAACATTATTAAGGAATACATCACGGACGGCGGCGAGTACACGGGGAATCGCAACGGGAATCTGTTGGTTCGCACCAGCGATGTCACGCTGAAAGACATGACCATCAACGGTGATCTCCTCATCGGCTGCGGTGCGGCGGATGGGGTAATTACCCTCAATCATGTCACTGTCACTGGCCGTGTCATTGTCTGGGGCGGCGGCACGAATGCTGTGTTTATGAACGGCGGCACCAATATGAAATCCCTGATTGTCTGCCGTGTGGACGGTCCGGTCAAGGTCATTTTCGACAAGGATTCCACTGCGGCTGTGAAAGACAAAATCAAGGTGTCCATCACCGAAAGGGCCAAAGCATTCCCAGAAACAGAGGTTATCTTCTATAATCAGGACTTTTCGTCCATCATTGATGAGCTGAACAAGCTGGTAACCGGCAGCGAGATGCACGTATCAATGGATGCCGACCTGTTCGCGCTGGTGGACGGCACGGACGCCAACTGCCGGATCAGCAACGACAGCGCGAAGGATGTCTATCGGGTCGAGATCGTTCGGAAGGATAACGGCGAAGCCATCACAGAATCCTTCCAGCTCGAACCAGGCCAAGTGCTGGGAACTGTCCATCTGAAAAGCGCCCTGCCGTTGGGCAACTATCCCTGCACCGCCACGATCACACGCTTGGAAAACAACGCCGAAACCGGAACATTAAAACTGGATGTAACACTCCGAATCGCTTATTTGTGGGCGCAGTAAGGAGAATGCCATGAAAAAACGAATGATTTCGTTGGTTTGTTCCCTGGTGCTGGCTTTCAGCCTCGCGGTCCCGGCCTTTGCAAAGGAGGTCAAGCAGACCGAAGTGCCGGTGACGCTGACGGTCATCAATGCAGCGCAAAAAATCAGCGTCACAGTTCCCGCAGCCCTGCCGGTTTCGGTGGTGGAAGGGACGGTTGTGACCGCAACCAACGCTGCCATCACCAATAATGCCGAAACCGGGTCTATCCATGTCGTGGCGGTTGAAGTGAGGCCGGGAGCATTGGAAATCGGGAACTTTGGAGCATTTGAAAACCGGCGAAACACCATCGCTCTGTCGCTGAATGACTGCACGACCACCCAGGCGGGGGAACTGCCCATCACGAAAGAGGCGTTCCCGGATATCGAAGCCGGGAAGAGTCTCCCTATCCGCTATGATGCAAAGGTATCCGCCGGAAATGCGGACAAAGCCGTTACTGCCGCTACAGTGATCTTCACCATCGCGGCAGCCGGATAAAAGGAGGAATCCATTCATGTTCAAAAAGAAATTATACTCGGCCCTGCTCCTATTGCTGACCCTCTGTTTCTCCCTCCAGATTCTACAGGATCACGCCCATGCTTTAGGCGAGGGCTGTAATCTGTCGGGCTGTACCTGCACCAATTGTAGCTGGAAGTACCTGTATGTGTCCACCTCGGCTGACTACCACGCTACGCATATTGCCTGTACGACTTGCAGTGCGGCCTATGGCGTTTCCACAGATCCCCATACCTTTTCCGGCGACACCTGCACGCTTTGCGGCTACACGCGGAGCGGCTCCGGTGGTGGGGATACATCTTGCAGCCACGGCAGGTACTCCTATAACTGCGAGTACTACAACAGCAGTTACCACTATGTATCTAAAGTCTGCCGCGATTGTGGGGAAGAAGTGGATTATTTCCGTGAAAATCACAGTCTCCGGGACAGTTTCAGCCAGTATAACGACAGCTATCACAATTATGAATCCTACTGCACCGAGTGCAATGAAACCATTGATTCTTCCAGAGAAGCCCATAACTGGTCCTACGACTACCGGTCCTATTCCAGCACGGAGCATCGTGTGGATATGACCTGCCGCGACTGTGATTACTCCACCACAAACTACGAGAATCACCGGGACAGCAACGGTGATGGACGCTGTGACGATTGCAACGAAAGCCTCTCCGTGACCGTTACCTGGAACGCCGGGAGCAATGGCGGCACGGTGAACGGGAGCAGCAGCGTCACGACCACGGTAACCTCCGGCGGTGTTGCATCGGCTCCCGGTTACACGCCGGTCAAGGCTGGTCATACCTTCAAAGGCTGGTACACTTCTGCCAGCGGCGGGAGCCTGTACAATACGGTGTCCGTGACTTCCGCCAGAACTTTCTACGCCCAATTCAATGCCAGTTCGTACACAGTGACGTGGAATGCCAATGGTGGCACACCTGCCAGCGCCACCACGTCCCAGACCTACGGCTCCACGCTGACCCTGCCCACCGCACCTACCAGAACCGGTTATACCTTTGCCGGTTGGTTCACCGCCGCCAGCGGCGGTACCCAGGTAACGAGTTCCACCACCTACAACCGGGCCGGGACCACGACCTACTACGCTCACTGGACCGCCAACTCCAACACCATCACCTGGAACGCCAGCAGCAACGGTGGCACGGTGAACGGGCAGAGCAGTGTCACCACCACGGTCACCACTGGTTCCACAGCGACCGCTCCCAGCTATACGCCGGTGAAAACCGGCCATACCTTCAAGGGCTGGTACACATCCGCCAGCGGCGGGAGCCTGTATAACACAGTGAGCATCTCCGCCGCCCGGACCTTTTACGCTCAGTTCAACGCCATTGCCTACACGGTGACGTGGAACGCCAACGGCGGGACTCCCTCCAGCAACACTACATCCCAGGATTATGGCTCAAAACTGACTCTTCCCACCGCACCTACCAGAGCCGGTTATGCTTTCGCCGGTTGGTACACCAGCGCAACTGGTGGCACTCAGGTAACGGGTTCCACTACCTACTCGACAGCCGGGGCCACGACCTACTACGCTCACTGGACTGCCAACGCCAACACGGTCACCTGGAATGCTAGTAATAACGGCGGTACTGTGAACGGGCAGAGCAGCGTGACCACGGCTGTCAATACTGGCGCAAAGGCGACCGCCCCCAGCTACACGCCGGTCAAGGCTGGTCACACATTCAAAGGCTGGTACACTTCTGCAACTGGCGGAAATTTGTACAGCACGGTGACAATCTCCGCCGCTCAGACATTTTACGCTCAGTTTACCGCCAATTCCTATACGGCGACCTGGAATGCCAACGGCGGGACACCTGCCAGCGCTACCACATCCCCGACTTACGGCGCTAAGCTGCCCCTCCCCACCGCACCAACCAGGGCCGGTTATGCCTTTGCTGGCTGGTATACCGCTGCCAGCGGTGGTACCCAGGTCACCAGTGCTACGACCTACAATACGGCTGGAAATGTGACCTATTATGCCCATTGGTCCACCAATTCCTACACGGTCACCTGGAATATGGGCGATGGCAAGACGGAAACCACGAATCAGGAGTATGGTGAAAAAGTAGTCTTGCCCTCCGGCAATCCGGTCAAAGCTGGTCACACGTTTCTCGGCTGGTTCACGGCTGAAAAGGACGGCACGGAGGTGACAGAGAACACCACCTATTCCACGGCTGGTGCTGCCACCTATTACGCGCAGTTCACAGCCAATCACTATTCCATCACTTGGGATCTGGGTGACGGCAAAACCGAAACCACAGGCCAGACCTACGGCGAAAAGCTGATTCTTCCCACCGAGCCGACCAAAGACGGCTATAGCTTTCTGGGCTGGTTCACGGAGAAGGATGACGGGGCTGGGACGAAGGTAGATGAGAACACTGTCTACATAACAGCTGGTGTCGGGAATTATTACGCTCACTGGGCGCGGGTCACAAAGTTCTCCGTGTCGGTACCGGTGGTCCTGCCGCTGGCGGTGTCGGAAAACGGTGACATCCATGCCGCTACAGGGCAGGCCATCCGCAATGGTTCCACAGGTGATATCAAGGTTTCCTCCGTTACTGTAAACGCCGGAAACGGTTGGAAATTGGTTCCTTTCCGCACCAATATGGCGGCAGAGAAGGTTGATGCCAAGAAGATCGGCTTCTCCATCAATGACGTTGAAACTACCAAAAACGGCAGCAGCGAAGCGCTCAGTCTGTCTGGCAACTGGACCATCCAGGAGGATGGAAACCTGCCGCTGGAATACGATGCTGTCGTGTCCGCGATGTCCAAGTCCGTCACAGACGAATCCATCCTGACGGTGGTGTTCGTCCTGGAGTGGGCATAAAATACATTCAAAACAAAAAAGGAGGCACATATGCTGAAAATTACCGCAATCGGTAACCTGACCAACGATATAACGCTGCGGACCAGCGAATCCGGCAAACCGGTGGCTATCCTGCGGATCGCATCGGACCGCCGCTACCGCGACCGGAGCGGCAACCGGCTCACCGACTTCATCTCCATCAAGGTGCGGGGGCTGCTGGCCGAACGCTGTGCGCAGATGGCGTACAAGGGCTGCAAGCTGGTAGCGACCGGGGACTTCGAAACCATTGTGTTTGAGGAAGATCCCACCCGCCAGCCTGGATTTCTCATCAAGGCTTCGGAGGTGGAAATTTTGTCCCCCCGGAGGGCCGAGGATGATGCCGGAGCCGTCCGGTCCGAGGACTGTGAGGCTGCGTAATGCAAAACACCGGAACTGTATACAGCAGCACGGAACGTACCCCGACCGTGCTGCCGGAGATGGCCGAACTGCTCCCCCCATTGTTGGGGGAGCAGCTTGCCGCTCTGGAGGCGGATATCCTGAAAAATGGGTGCTACTCTCCCATCATTGTCAATGAGGATATGGTCATCGTGGACGGGCATAACCGTCAAAAATTGTGTGAACAGCACGATATCCCCTATAATATGGCTGTGTTCTCTTTTGCGGATTTGCTGGAGGCCAAGCAGTGGGCGCTGGATACCCAGAAGGGCCGCCGCAATTTGGACAAGTGGGAGTTGGGAAAGATTGCCCTGAAGCTGAAGCCGGACCTAGAGGCTAAAGCAAGAGAAAATATGGCGGCTGGCGGTGGCGATCAGAAAAGCGAGGACGCAAAATCGGGTTCGGTGAATTCGCCGAACCCGATTTCAGCACCTGTTGATACCAGGAAGGAAATGGCGCGGGCCGTTGGTTTGGGGGAACAGACGATGGGGCGCATTGCTCAGATTGATGAATATGCCCCCGCCGCTGTCAAGGAGGCTCTGGATAACCGGGAGCTGTCCATCAACCAGGGATATAATCTGACGAAGCAGCTCCAGGAGGTGCCGGAGGAAGAACGAGAGCAGGCTGCGGCAGAGGCGGTTGAGATGGAAAAGGCGAAAAAGGAGCTGCGAAAGCAGAATGCCGAGATCGACCAGCACAAGAAAATCGCCGGATTGTTCTGTAAAGCCTTTGAAAAGGCGGTTCTGCTGACTCCCACAGAGGAAAATGTGCGCATTTGGGTTGACTGTACCCGTATGCGGACAGAGGAAATCGAGGATTCTGTCAAGGAGGCCCGTGAGCTGTCCGAAACATTTTCCACCATAGCTGACATTTTGACGTTGCTGCTGCCGGATCAGGAGGCCACACCATGATGGCATATAAGCCGCTGCTTCCGCCCGAAGCGGAGGCGGAGATCATGGGGCGGCTGTCCGCTAAAATGCGGATCAGCTCTGACGAGATTGCCGCTATTCTGGAGCGGCATGGTGTGTCCGGCGATGCGGAATCCCTCCAATCCGCCTACCGGAAACGGCTGGGCCAACGGCTCATGTCCAGCATTCGGGACGAGGGCGGTAAACGGGAACTGCTGGCCGCCGGGAGCGAGTACGTTGTGGTGGAATGCTGCAATGACCCGCAGAAGCTGAAAGCCATCCAACGGCGGCTACAGGGCAATATAAACGGTCTGGATGCTTCTGCCAAGAAGGTACGGGGGCGGATTCGTTTCCTAAATCGGTTTTCGCCCGGTAAGAAGGGAGGCGCGGCAGATGGATAATCGAAATCCAGTGACGGCGGAGAATCCCGCAAAGGGTAAACCGATGACCGCCAGCGATATAGCCCAGATGACGGACGCGGAAGTGCTTGAAGCGCTGCGCAGTCTGCTGGACAAAAATATGGCCGACTTCGATGCAACACTGGATGGTTTGACGAAGGAAGAAATTGCCGAGATGCCCGAAGTTGCCGCCACGCGGGATATATATTGCTTTTTGCAATATGATTACGAACCGGAACGGCATGATGCAGAGCTGTTGCTCCGTATGGACAATCCGCTACAGTTTAATGTGGAGAATTGGCCTTGCTATAATCTCACCGAACTGGCTATGAACGCTCTGGGGGAAGGGCCGGTCAAGGAAGCGGAAGAAAAAACATTGCCGCAGACAACTCTCAAACTGTACAGCCCATTAACTGCGGAATTGTTCTTCAAAGAGGACAATGAGTACGGCGATACGGATGAGGCGTTTGCCACTCTGGATGGTTGGGATCTGGTGGAATACAAGGATACCGTCCTGCAGGCGATTGAGGACGAAATTCTGCCGGAGGAACGGGAACGCGGGCTGATGCACTATTTTGACGGCTCCAAAGAGGTGGATGAAAAAGTACATTCCCTGTTTCTCTCTGCCGAAGTGATCGACCATCATCTGTATGGCGTGGCCGTCTGCCAGGTGAGCGGGGCTTTGACCCCGGAACAGTTGGATGAACTGAAGGAAACCTGCATTGGACAATATGCAGATGGCTGGGGAGAAGGGGTAGAGCAGCGTCCCCGTCAGACCTCTGAAGGAGAATTGTACATCCATTTCTGGCAGGGGAATAACAGCTTTTTCCTCCGCACGGCACAGGAAATGGGGCTGGAACAGGCGCCTGAGAAAAAACCGGTGCAGACAGTCTCACATAAGAAGAAAACAGGAAAGATTCGAGGTGACGAGCGATGAATGATACGATTATTATTGGCATTGACCACGGCTACGCCGCAATGAAAACAGCACACTTTTCTTTCCCCACCGGGCTGGTGGAGTACGAACATGAACCTTATACCCGAAAGAATGTGCTGGAATATGAGGGGAAATATTATGTTGTGGGCAGCGGACGGCAACCTCTCCAAAAGGACAAAACTGTCACAGAGGATTACTATCTGCTGACGCTGGCCGCTGTTGCCGGAGAGTTGGCTTTCCGCAAAACGGATGTTGTCGTTGACGTACATCTGGCGGCAGGTTTGCCCCTTACCAGCTTTGGGCGGGACAAGAAAAAGTTTCGGGATTATCTGCTGCGGGACAGGAATCCCGTCTCTTTTCGTTATGAAGGAGTCGATTACATTGTCACCATTGCGGATGTGACGCTGTTTCCCCAGGGTTATGCCGCTGTGCTGATGCAGATGGAACTGCTGGACGAACCGTCTGTCATCGTGGCGGATATCGGGGGCTGGACGGTAGACCTGATGCGGCTGGACAATCGTATCCCCAACGCCACTACCTGCCGGAGCCTGGAACTGGGGATGATTCGCTGCCTGGATGAAATCTCCGAGCAGATTCGCCGTATCCTGGGTCTGTCCATGACGGCGGCGCAAATTGAGAGCGTCCTGCGGGGCGAAGCCAGCAGCGTGGACGAAGCAGCCAGGCAGATCATCCGCCGGGAGGCCGGAGCCTATGTCCAACGGCTGCTGTCCGCCATCATGGAGAGTGGCCTGGATGCCCGTGCTATGCCCACGATCTTCCTGGGCGGCGGGGCCGGCCTGATGAAACGCCACGTTTCCGCCACAGACGGCCTTTGCCGGCCTCTTATCCTGGATGACGTATGTATGAACGCCAAGGGCTACGAAAGGCTTGTGGGGCAGTTGTTGGCCCGTGTCGGCAATGGCTGAAAAACGGCGGCTGAACCTTTCGTTTTCAATGGCGGCTCCCCACCAGCGAGAAGCCTGGAAACTATTGCGCGCCATACCTTCCGGGCAGCGGACGGATGCTGTGTGCAGGATGATTCTGGAGCATCAGAGCCAGCGGGAACTGTTGGATGCCGTTCGGTCTGTCATCCGGGAAGAACTGCGCAGCGTCCAAATTGTATCACAACAAATTGAAGAACCAGAGCAGCAGGACGCCGGGAACGTCAGTGATGATGTTCTCGGTTTCCTGCTGTCTCTGCAAGAGGAAGGAGATGATATTATCTGATCCGTTACTTCGATATGTTCGCGGGAATCGGTGGCTTCCGGGCAGGGTTGACCCGCGCCGGAGGCTTCCTGTGTGTCGGCCGCTGTGAAATCGACAAGTACGCCGATGCCAGCTACCGCGCCATCCACGGCATCGGGAAGGAGGAATGCTATTATCCTGACGCCAGAAAAATTGACCCCGGAGAAATGCCAAACTTTGATCTCCTCTGCGCCGGTTTTCCCTGCCAGAGCTACAGCCTCAGCGGAAAAAGAGGCGGATTCAATGACCCCAGAGGAACACTCTTCTTTGAAGTTTCCCGACTGGCTGAAGCAAGACAACCTGCGTATCTTTTGCTTGAGAATGTGGTTGGACTGCTTTCGCATGACAAAGGCCGGACATTTTGTGCCGTCCTCACCACGCTTCATGACTTGGGGTATGGTCTGGAATGGTGTGTGCTTAACAGCGCCGATCACGGGGTCCCGCAATCACGGAGAAGGGTGTTCATTGTCGGATATCTTGATCCACGATGCGCCGACAAAATATTTCCTGTCGCCGGAACAAACGGCAAGGCTCTTATACAAATGCTCGGAGGGCCGCAGGGGTCCCGTGTCTACGACCCAGCCGGAGTAGCTTGCACCCAGACCGCCCAGGCAGGCGGCATGGGCGGTAAAACGGGGCTGTATCTGGTGGATTTGTGTGCGGGAGAACCGAGAAATACGGATGTCGCCCGCTGCCTCACTGCCCGGTATGGTCAAACGAGTCTGTCCAATCACCCCAGGGAGCGGTCCGGCGTTCTGGTCAGCGAACCCACTCAAAAGGGGTACAAAGAGGCTTTTCAAGGCGATTCTGTGGATTTGGGATACATTGGCAGTAAAACGAGAGGCGGCAGAGTCAGTCATATGGCCCACGATGTCGCCAGTGTGCAGGGTATTGTGGAGCGCGGCGGACATATTCGCCGTCTGATGCCCAGGGAATGCCTCCGTTTGCAAGGTTTTGATGAGGATCAGATCGACCGGCTGCTGGCGATATCGTCGGATTCTCAAGCGTATAAGCAGGCAGGAAACAGCGTTACGGTTAATGTAATCGAGGCCATAGGCCGCCGCCTCCAGGCTGTCGATGCCCAACTGAAGGAGCAGGCGGCATGAGTGAAATTGGGATCAAAGATCAGTGTTTCGGCGTAGAGGTGGAGATGACGGGCATCACCCGTGAACGGGCCGCACTGACTCTGGCGGAGTATTTTTTAACCGTAGCCCGTCATCCAGGCGGCGTATATGACACCTGGACTGTGGAGGATCTTGATGGCAAAGAGTGGAAGCTGATGAGCGACGCCAGTATTCGGACGGAAAAGAAAACGGAAACAGGCTATAAAGCTGTCAGCAATACTAACTACCGTGTGGAAATGGTCACACCCAAGCTGACTTATGCGGAGCTGCCCAAACTTCAGGAATGTATCCGCTGGCTGCGGAAAGCCGGGGCTAAAGTCAACAATTCCTGTGGTATTCACGTTCATGTGGACGCTTCCAACCATAACCGCCAGAGCCTGAAAAATCTCATTGGAATCATGTATTCGAAAGAAGATTTGCTTTTCAAAGCCCTGCAAGTCAACGAGGCGAGAGCAGAGCGCTGGTGCCAGAAGGTCCGGGAGCCGATGTTGCTGCAGGCGCGGAAACTGTCTTCGGATGAAACGAAGGATCTCACACAGTTGGAAAATATCTGGTATGAGGGGAATACTGCTCACTCAGATCACTACAACTGGACCAGATACCATGCCTTGAATCTGCATTCCGTGTTCTACAGAGGCACGGTGGAGTGGCGGTGCTTCAACTCCACCCTTCATGCCGGACGGGTTGCCGCCTACGTCAATCTGTGCCTTGCCATGTCCGCGAAAGCTATCGCCCAGCGAAGCACCGTCATGCGGAAAACACAGAGCGACAACGAGCTGTTCACCTTCCGGGTATGGTTGGTCGGCCTGGGACTCAACGGACCTGAATTCAAGAATACGCGGGACCATCTCCTGGCGAATTTGGATGGCGACCGCGCCTGGAGATATGACAAGGACAGCTATGAAGTCAATAAAAAGAAGAAAAAACAACGAGAACCAGAGAGGTGATGAACATGAAAGTTGCTATTGACGGCAACATTTACGAGGGAACTGGTACGGAGATTATGGAGGCGCTGCGCCAGCAGAGCTTCGATCCGTCCGAGTACCCTGACACGGAGAGCTACATCCGGCAGTTGCGGGAGAACTTCATTCGGGCCACGGATCTGGAGTGCATCCTGCCGGAATCCGATGTGGAGCGGCAGGCCGTGACCATGATCGCGCACCTGGCAAAAGCCGGGTCCCTGGAGGTGCTGGAGGATGGGTGAGCGGCTGTATTTTGCCTACGGCAGCAACATCAACCTGGACCAGATGGAGCATCGCTGCCCCAATGCCCAGGTGGTAGGTCCGGTGGTGCTGGAGGACTATAAGCTGCTGTTTCGTAGTAATACCAGGAGCGCTGGTGTTGCTACAATCAAGCCGCACAAAGGGAGGAAAGTACATGGATTGCTGTGGAAAATCACACCTGAATGCGAGAAATCGTTAGACATCTACGAGGGATGGCCCCGGCTGTATGAGAAAGAGGACGTGACCGTCCGGGACGGTAGCGGCCAGGAGTTTACGGTGATGGCCTATGTGATGACGGACTTGTGCAAAGAACCCGCCATGCCGTCCAATCATTACTACAAGGGCATTGAGACAGGCTACCGGCAAAATGGTCTGCCGGTTCCCGCATTGAAAAAAGCATGGGACAACTGTGTCAGAGAAGTCCACGCAAGGACAGAGCAGATCAATAACCACGCTTTGGGTATCACCAGGCCGCCAAAACGGAGGAACGGATATGAGCGATAAAGAAATCGTGGAGGAAATTCATGCCCAACTATGATTTGTCCAGCATCGAAGCTGTCACTGCCTCCGCAAAACTGGCCCGCACAATTGCGGACCAGGAGCCATCGCAGAGCAGTTATAATGCCGCATGGCTTCATGGTTACGCCGCTGCACTGGCCGATACCGCCAGGCAGTTGGAACCCCGGCTGATTACGGTAATCCCACCACATAAAAATCATTCTTCAAAAGAAAAGAGGGATCACAAATATAATGAGAGATAAGTACATCCAGACCGCCGAGTCGGTCACGGAGGGCCACCCAGACAAGCTGTGCGACACCATTGCCGACGCTGTTCTTGATGCCTGCCTGTACCACGATCCTCACGCCCGTGTTGCCTGTGAAGTTATGGCAACCGCCGGAAAAATCATCGTGGCCGGGGAGATCACCGCTAAAAAGTTGCCTGACATTCCCGCTATTGTCTGCCAGACTGTGCGGGAGGCAGGGTATCACAGCAGCTACGAGGTGGAGGTAATCACCCACGAGCAGAGCAGCGATATCGCTGGCGCTGTTTCCAACCAGTACACGCTGGGCGCTGGCGATCAGGGCATTGTGTATGGCTACGCCTGCAACGAAACCGCCCTGTATCTGCCCATGCCTGTTGTGCTGGCGAACCGGCTGACGCTGCTGCTCACCAACGCCCGCCGGACCGGAACCATCCGTGGCCTGGGACCGGACGGCAAAGCCCAGGTGTCCGTGGAATACGAGGGCGGCGTACCCAAGAGGATTTCTGCTGTGGTTATTTCCTGCCAGCATGACGTACTCAAGGATCTGGACCAGCTGCGTCGGGAGGTTATCCGCTCAGTCATTACCCCGGCCATGCGGGATTTGTACCCGGATGAGCGGACGGAAATCCTGATTAACCCCTCTGGACGCTTTGTGCATGGCGGGTTTGAGGCCGACACTGGGCTGACAGGCCGCAAGCTGATGGTGGATACCTACGGCGGGATCGCTCCCCACGGCGGCGGAGCGTTGTCCGGGAAGGACGCCACCAAAGTGGACCGCAGCGGGGCATACATGGCACGGTATGTCGCCAAAAACATTGTGGCCGCTGGGCTGGCGGACCGCTGTACCGTCAGCCTCGCCTATGCCATTGGTCGGGCCGAGCCGGTAGCTGTGGACATCAACACCCATTGGACCGGCAAGTGTTCCGACAAGGTTCTGGAGCAGGTGATCCGGGCCGGATTTGACCTGACTCCCTCCGGCATGATTGAAACGCTGAAGCTGAATGATCCCATCTATGCTCAGTTCTGTAACTATGGCCATTTCACACACCAGGACGCTCCCTGGGAGCAGACGGACTGTGCTGCTGGTTTGGCAGACGCCTGTGGACTGGAGAAAAAGTGCGGATAAGCTGTTCGGGAAAAATGCTGGATATTCTGCCGAAATTGTGGTATGGTCTTCCGCTTGTAGAGGGGGGACCGAGATGAGCAGAAAGCATGTCGCCTCCTGTAGCTTTGGCAAGGACAGCATCGCCAGTCTGCTGCTGGCGCGGGAACATGGGGAGCCGTTGGATGAGGCTGTGTACTGCGAAGTCATGTTTGACAGAATTATTTCTGGGGAAGTTCCTGAACATCGGGATTTTATCTATGGCACCGCGATCCCCACACTGGAGCGGATGGGTATCAAAATCGTTGTCCTTTGCTCGGAAAAGACCTACGTGGACCTGTTTACCGGGAGAATCACCCGCGGTCCCAAGAAGGGGATGGTGCGGTCCTTCCCCATCTGTGGTCGGTGCGCCGTCCAGCGGGACTGCAAGATGAAACCGCTGGAGAAATACGGGCGCACCCTGCCGCCGGATACAGTTCGGTATATCGGCATCGCCCATGATGAGCAGGAACGCCTGCTGCGGCTCAAGGGGACCAAAGTGTCCCTGCTGGACAAATACGGCTATACGGAACAGGATGCAAGGCAGCTCTGCGAACAAGCGGGGCTGCTTTCTCCTGTTTATGCGTTCACGGATCGTGGCGGCTGCTGGTTCTGTCCCAATGCCAAACGCAGGGAGCTGCGCCACCTCTACGACCACCATCCGGATCTGTGGGCCAGGATGCTGGAGTTGCAGGCCATTCCGGGTAAAGTGACGGAGAAATTCAACCGTACCCAGAAATTCTCCGACATTGACGAGATGTTCCGCTGGGAGGATGCTCAGGTGGACTTCTCTCAAAAAATTGCATAGGAGGACGTAAATATGCCAAATCATGTGACCAATCAACTGACATTTGGGCCGGACGCTGCTTCGCTGGCTGCGTTTCACAAGATGCTGGAGGATGTGCGGGAAACCGGAAAACCTCTCGGTACCTTCGACTTCAACAAGCTCATTCCCATGCCGAAAATGCTGAGTATTGAACGTAGCTCTATGACTGACGAGGGCCTGAAGCTGTACCAGACGTATGTGCGGGAACTGGCACAGGCTGGCCCTGCCGGTGAGGATGCTGTAAAGGAAAAATGGGCGGTGCTGCAAAAGGGAAACCCAGATGTCTGGGCGCTGGGGGAGCAGGCATACCAGAACATCCAGCAATACGGCTGTCCCACATGGTATGAATGGGCGAATGAGAACTGGGGGACAAAGTGGAACGCCTACCAATGCGCAGCTTTAAGCGAGGATGCCGACACTATGACCTTTCTCACGGCCTGGGGTTCTGTGCCGAATATCGTGGCGGCGCTGTCCCGGAAGTATCCTGACCAGACCATCACCTACCGCTGGGCTGATGAAAATATCGGGTATAACGTGGGTGAAATGGTGTTCCGGGGCGGTAAATGTGTCAGCCAGAATGTGCCGGAAGAAGCTGCGCCTGCCGCATACAGGATGACCGCTGAAATATTGCAGATAGACCTCTCCAAATTTTATCAGCAGCCCCCGACGACAAAAAAGAATACGAGAGGAAGCCGGTCAAAAGGGCGGTAAGTATCGGCTAAACGACAAGAAAAAGGAGGACGCGACGTGACATTAGAAAAACGACTGGCGGAATATATGCAGTCCGATGAGTTTCAGCTGGATCTCAATGAACTTGCTGCGGATTACCGGTGTCAGGGCCTCTCGGTGCCGCCTGCGGAGCAGCTCCGAGCGGAGGCGGTGTCTGAAGCCAGAAAGTGCCTGGAAACAATCATGCTCTGTGAGGCAAAAGGCCATCTCTGGACAGAAAAAGCCGACCCGGAGAATGGGAGAAGTGAACTGACCTGCCGCCGCTGTGGTGCGGTGGAAAATTTGCAATGGTAGGTGAAGCGGATGAGAAACTTTTTTGAGCAGGAACTGCGGAAGTTGTTCGAGGATGAGGAAATGATCCAGTCGCCCCAGTTTACCGGCAGGGCTTGTCTGGGAACGCTGGAGCGGGATGTGCGGGTAAAGGCCGAGTTCGTCTCTATGAAAATAGCCGATGAGTATGATGCGCTGCGGATCACGGTTTTGAATCGCAAAGAGGGCGTAATCGACAAAACCACACTCCGTATTGTGGACATGATCGGCAGGAAAAAGATCCCCAACAATCCCTATTTCAAAGATGGTATGTCCCCACATATATGGACAGACCGTGGCCAACATGAGTGGTACGCATACACTCCAGATGTGTCCGACTACATTGCCATGCGGCAGGAGGTAGTCCGGTATTTGGAACCGTTCCGGGAACGCACTCCTGAGCGCAGCAGTGAGGGGCCGAAGATGGTTTATATCTGTGCCCCGCTGCGGGGAGATGTGGAGAAAAACATTGAATTTGCACGGCAAAAGGCCCAGGAGGTATTCCAGAGCGGCGACATCCCAATCTGTCCCCACCTGATGTTCCCGCCTATTGCTGACCCTGGTGACCCTGCTCAGGATCAGGCGGCACGGACTATGGGGCTGAAGCTGCTGGAATCCTGTCATGAGGTCCACGTCTACGGTTCGGAATGGACAAAAGGGATGTGGGCGGAAATTCATCGGGCAATGGATCTGGAGATTCCCGTCATGACGGATCAGAAAACAATTGGGCGGACTGCATCCCGAAAGCAGTCACGATCAAAAGAAAGGTAGACAAAAAATGGATAGTCAGAAGGAACTGTTACAGAAGCGGTTGGAGGAAAATTATGCGGTCTATATGGCGCAGCTCGCCAAGAAATCATTTGCTGATTTGATTGAATTAGCCCCGGAAATTGCCGCCGCGAGGTTGGTCTGCGATGAGTTGCAGGTATCCTGTTCCGAGCAGGAAGCGGCAATCCTGCTGCAGTTCGATAATCCTCTGGAGGTTGTGCGGGATCAGTGGCTGGAGGAAGAAAAGGTCAGCCACGAGCAGGAGATGGACCATGTTCTTTGGAATATTTTGGACAAAGCGGACGATCTCCTGGCGGAGTATGCCAGACCGCAGGCAGTCCCAGCGCGGCCACAGATGCAGCTGGAGGGCAAGGACGGCAACATTTTCGTCATTATGGGACGGGCCTCCATGCTGTTGAACGAGGCTGGCCAGCGGGAACAGATTGACGAAATGTTTCAGCGCGTCAGCAACTGCGGCAGCTACGAAGCGGCGCTGAACATTGTCAGCGAGTATGTGGAAACGGAGTTGTCCTCCGGCATTCAAACACAAAAAACCAAACCGAAAAAGGAGAAAAAAGCGCATGAACGATAATTCCAGTTGGAACATCATCCACGGCGATGCGCTGAAGCTGTTAGGGGAATTTTCCCCCGGCAGCTTCGACGCCATCATCACCGACCCGCCCTATGCTTCGGGCGGACGTACCCAGGTGGAGAAATCGAAATCCACCGTGAAGAAGTATTCCAGTATGGGCGACAACGCGCCTCCGCCCTTCGAGGGCGACGCAAAGGACCAGCGCTCCTGGACCCGCTGGGCAGCGGAGTGGCTGAGCGACGCCCGGCGTATCTGCAAACCGGGAGCGCCGGTGTGTATGTTCATCGATTGGCGGCAGCTCCCCGCAGCTACCGATGCCCTCCAGTGGGCAGGCTGGATCTGGCGTGGTACCGCCGTATGGGATAAGGGCAACAGCCGTCCGCAGAAGGGACGCTTCCGCCAGCAGGCTGAGTACATTGTCTGGGGTTCCAACGGCGATATGCCCATCAACCGTCCGGTACCCTGTCTGCCGGGGGTGTTCAAGTACGGCAATCCCCAGAACCGGATTCATCTAACGGAAAAGCCGCTCCAGCTGATGCGGGATGTGGTGAAGATCACCGAGCCGGGAGGCTCCATCCTGGACCCCTTTGCCGGGTCCGGCACCACTGTCCTGGCCGCTGTGCTGGAGGGTTACACCGCCACTGGCATTGAGGTGACAGAGGAATACGTCGGCCTTGCCAGGGAGCGGATCGAGCGAGAACTGTCCGGGGCGGCGTGATAGCCCAGAAATGGCCGGAAATGAACAGAGCGCCAATCTATCAATATTCCAACGATTATGCGCAAGCACATGATGAGCTGGATCTCTACTGGGCATCGCTCATCGCCAACATTGCCTGCAAGGATGCTATTGAAACTGCGGTTTCTGCCCACTACAGTGGCCATTTCTTTGACAGTCAGGCAGCGGTGCGGGATGTTGTCCAGGAATTTGGATTTGAGCGGACGCTTTATGTTTTAGCGGCTACTATAAAGCACATGGACTGGGAACCGCTCTTTTCCGGAGACAACCTCAGCTGGGCAGAATCTGTCCCGATATCGGAATGTCTGGATACCTACGGGTCTGACCGCAGTATGGACTTCATTGTAGATCGCTGGTCTCCTGGTCTGACCAATCTGTTTGTCAGTGCAGCGCGGCAAGAATTTTTCCTGTCCCAGCAGCACAATGAGATTAGCGGTCAGCGTCCAGACCGACAGAAGCCTTCGGCTCTAAAAAGACCGGCCAGGAAGCGAAAACATCAGGTTCAAGAACGGTAAAATGGGGCAGGGTGTTATGTTGACACCCTGCCTGCTCTTTTTTACAGTGCCTGGGTGTTACATTGACACCCTACGAAAGAAGTGGAGGAAGTAATGGCAGAATCTCTGATTTACAGTCGATTTCATCGTAGTCCCTGCTGTGTGCAAAATCTAAGTCATGATGGGATCAGTGATCCGATTCGCATAGTGGTAGTGAAAGCGATTGAACTGACAGAAGCACAATACCAGCACTTTACCTCGCATATGTTAGAGGATATGTCTTTTATTGCGGCAAATTGTGATTTGACCGGCTGTGATGCAAAAGGGATCAATCGCTGTCTGCTGGTGTATGACCGGAAACGGCGGGATGGTGTTCTCGTAGACAGCCAGGGGTGCAGCTATGCACGGTATGCGGCCTATGTGCCGGACCGAAGCCAGCTGGATTTAAGAGGGGTTGCCGTGGACCATTACAACCTGAAGATACGGGAATCCCGGAGCGGACGGAAACAGCAGGAGCGGTGACATTGTTTTATTTCGAGCAGCGGGCTCCGCCCGCCCAAAATTGAAATTCATCTACCGCACGGAAGAACGGCCCCGCCCCGCCGGGGCCGTGGCTCTCGCCGCCACCAGCGGCGAGAGCGCAAGCATAGCAAAAATGTACATTTTTGCGCTTGCAGGGGTGAACCCCTGACCCCTATGCCGCCTGTGGGCGGAAAGTCTGCATAAAAAGGAGTGCCGATGAAGAAGGAGAAGCATCATCTGCATATTGAACTAACGCCGGAACAGTATCAACGGCTCTCTAACCAAGCCAAACAGTGCGGCCTCAGTAAACGCGCGTATTTCGTTCGGCTCATTGACGGAACGCCGGTCAAGACCCGTCCATCCCAGGAGATCAAGGAGCTGCGCACGGAGATTCACCATATCGGCAATAACATCAATCAGATCGCCAGGAGTGTCAACCAGGGGATTGCCAGGGCTGAGGATGCCAAACGTGGACTGTGTCTGCTGGATCAGGTCTATGAGTTGATGTATCAGATTGCCAAAAAGTAGACCCACCCTTGCATCAGGCAGCAAAATACGGTATAATCGGACATCATATGCAGGGGGGAAATTACATGACTGTCGCAGAAATTACAGAAAAAATGATCGGCTATTCCAACGGCAACCGCCGCGACATCAATCACTTTCTGAAGGTCTACGCCTACGCGAAAACGATAGGAGAATGTGAACATCTGGATCAGGATACGCAAATGGTTCTGGAGGTTGCGGCTCTTGTCCATGACATCGCCTGTCCCTTGTGCCGCGAAAAGTATGGCAGCACGGAGGGGAAGCTTCAGGAGCAGGAGGGACCGGCTTTGACCGTAGAATTTTTGCGGGACAGCGGTCTGCCTGAGAAACAAATAGACAGGATCGCTTATCTGGTCGGGCATCACCATACGCTCCATGATGTGGACGGCTTGGACTATCAGATTCTCCTGGAGGCGGACTATCTGGTCAATGCCGATGAGAGCCACTACCCAAGAGAGAATATTGAAAATATGCTCGAAAAGGTCTTTCGGACAAAAACAGGGAAACAGATCCTCAAGTCTATGTACCTATAATGGAAACAGGAAATATCATTTTTCTGGACATTGACGGCGTAATTTGTACCACGCTGAGTACCCAAATCAGCACCCTGCTCCGGCTTCCGCTGGAGAGGCAGATCTTTGATCCACTGGCGCTGTACTGGCTCCGATGGCTGGTCCACCGCAGTGGGGCGAAGATCATTCTCTGTTCTTCCTGGCGGGATGCGCTGGAGGTAGACGATCCGCTGTGCAAAGCATTCGTCAAGAATCTGTACGACCGCCTCGCCCGGAATGGAACGCCGATTGCGGACGCGGCTCCCCGGCTTCCAAATGGTGACAAAGGGGAGGATATTCTGGCGTGGCTGGCGGAGAACTCTTGCGCACGATATGTGATTCTGGACGATCACGACTGCTTTGCGTTGGGAGCGCAGGTTCGCCAGTATTGGATACCCATTCCCGTGGATAGAGGATTACGCCGCCGCGAGGCAAAGGCAGCGCTTCAACTGCTGCAAAACGACTCAAAATAATTGGGAGGATTGAAAATGGGACGGCTGAAAGAATTGCGAAAATATGTGGATCAGGAGCTGGAGCAGATGTCCGATGCGGGAAAGCGGACAGGCGCAATCGCCCATCTCTATGGTGTTTCTCTGGCGGCAGCAATGCTTGCCAAAAAGCGTGGCCTTGACCCGGAACTGGCCTCCATGTCCGCTATGCTCCATGATCTCCATGCGTATAAAAGCGGCAGTTATGAGGACCATGCCCATAAAGGGGCGGAACTGGCCAGGGAGATTCTCGGAACGCTGGGACTGACAACTGCGGAGGAAACAGAAACAATTTGTTCCGCTATTTTTCACCATGATGACAAGCAGGTCGTTGACAGTCCTATGGATGAACTTCTGAAGGATGCGGATGTCATTCATCACTGTATGAATGATGTTTCTAAGGCAGTGAAAGACAAGGAAATGGCTCGATACGAGAGTATTTGTAGAGAATTTGGAATGGCATAAATTCCGAGATATTGATACCCACTCCAGGGCAGGCTCATCTGAGTCTGCTCTCGTTTTTGTAGGAGGTGATCAGTGGCAGTCACAAAAATCCTGGCACGAAAGGGCCGGCTGGACATTGGCATCAAATACGTCCTCAACGGCGATAAGACTGAGGATCACGTTTTGACCGCTACATTGAATTGCGATCCGGGCCGGGAATACCGGCAGATGATGGATACCAAACAAGCTGTTGGCAAAACGGATGGGGTGCAATATTACCACATCATCCAGTCCTTTCAACCGGGAGAGGTTACCCCGGAACAGGCGCTGGAGATAGCGAAGGAGTTTGCAGCGGAACATCTGTCCGGCTATGAGGTGGTCATCGGTACCCACGCGGATCGTGGTCACATCCACTCGCATCTGGTGTTCAATTCCGTCAGCTGTGAAACCGGCGAAAAGTACCACAGCAACGCCCAGAGCTACTACCAACAGATCCGGGCCATCTCAGACAGGCTGTGCCGTGAGCATGGGCTGTCTGTTATTATGCAGGGCGGTTCCGGCAAGGCAGTCAGCTATATCGAATGGCTTCGGCAATCCAAAGGGCAGCCTACCTTTCGCGCCATGCTGGAGGCGGACCTGCGGACGGCAATTGAGGATGCCAACGACATGGGACATTTCCATATGCTCATGGAGCATATGGGGTATGAGATTCACCATGGTAACCGGCTGGGCTTCCGGCTGCGGGGCCAGGAGCGATTCATGTATCCAGGCCGGAAAAATCCGCTGTTCACCAAGGACGGAATCCGTGCTGCGATCCTGGGGAATCTGGAGGTAATCGAGGCGGGACAGCGGTCCGCGGTGATTCACCATCCACGCTATCAGCCGTATAAAAAGCATCCGAAATATACCGGATTTATGGCGCTATATGTCCATTACCTCTATGTGTTGGGGAAGATCGGTGAGCGGCAGTATCCGCCCAAAATGACGCCGCAGCTCAAGGCCGAGGTGATGAAATTTGAGCAGCACCGGGAGCAATTCGCATTCCTGCGGGATAACGGCATTAGCACCCAGGCGGATATTGATGCGTTCCAAGTCCGTACAAAGGAAACGCTGGCCACACTGACCAAGCAGCGTACCATCCTCAATGTTCGGAAAAAGAAGCGTAAAAAACTGTACGCTGCTCTGACGGATATAGAGGCTCTGGCCCAGGCAAAACAGCTCTATGAGGACGGCATTTCCGGTATGGAGGCGGAGTATGCCCAGTACCTGGAGGCGGTGGCCGTGCTGGAGCAATGCGATATCCCCAGGGAGCAGCTCGCCAGTGAAAAAGCGGACATTTATGAACAGCTCTCTGAGGTCAACCGAAAGATTCGTGCGGAGCGAAAAAAGCAGGCTATGTGCCAAGCAATTCTGAACGAAATCCCTCGCATAGAAAAAGAGATTCAGCAAATTGAACACGAAAAGGAGGTGTCGCGCAATGAATATCGGAGGCGGTGAAGCTGCTGATCAGATGGTACGCATGATGCTGTCAGGCAGCGAAGTGGCCGTCCGGCTGAGCGGATCGGCGCTGAAGAATCTGCTGGCGCTGTCGTTGGCGCTGGCAAAGGACCACAAGAAAATTTCCGGTAAGGTGAACATGGCGCAGATGCTGAAGGAAACGCGGGACCTGCGCACGTTCCCTATGATGCCGGAGCAATTTAAGGCGTTCCGAAAGCTGGCCAGGAAACATAAGTTACTGTATTCCTCCATCCACGATAAGGATGATCGAGGCAAGCTGATTGACGTGGTTCTGCCAGTCACGGAACTGGACCGGGCCAACCTTATTTTTGAGAGAATGAAACAGCCGTTGGGCCGTCCAGAGCATCAGGTACCAGAGCAGGACCCAGCGAGGCCGCGACAGGAAGCCCCAGAACGCCGGGAGGCGGAGCGGAGCGGCCAGGACCACACCCAAGAGGCACCACCCCCACAGCGCCCCCAGCAGGAGCGGGGAGGCGGCGATTCTCCGTTGCAGCCCGACTCGCACGATACCAGAACCAGCTCCAATACACCCGCCAAAGTCAAGATTACGAAGATGACGAGTGAGCGGCCTTCTGTCGAGGGCCGGCTGAAAGGGTATCGGGAGCAGTTGGATAGGGCGAAGAAATCTGTGCCGGTTAAGGTCAAATCCAGGCCGAAATCGAGGTGAGATGGCTTGAATCAGACTGCAAAGACCAACAATGCGGTTCTCTATCTGTTCCTGTACATTCCCGTAATCTGGGCGGCGCTGCTCATTGCACAGTCCCTGGGCGGAGGTCTGCCGGAACTGATAAACAATCTGACCGTCGCGTTGGACAACCCATTCGACATCCACTGGACAGACAAAAGTGCTGCTTCAATTTTAGCCTGTTCTGTGGCTTATATGATGGGCCTGCTGCTCTATACCTCCAGCCAAGGCAACACCCGGCGTGGCGAGGAACATGGTTCCGCCACTTGGGGAAATCCCAGAGAAATCAACGCCATGTTCTGCCAAAAGAAAAACAAGCTATTGACTCAAAATGTACGCTTGGGATTGGACACCCATAAGCATCGCAGGTCACTGAATGTGCTGGTAATTGGCGGTTCCGGCGCTGCCAAAACTCGGAGCTATGTGCTTCCCAATATCATGGAGGCGAACACAAATTACGTCATTACAGATCCAAAAATGGAGGTCCTGATCGCTACCGGCGGATACCTGAAAGAGCAGGGATATGATATCCGTGTGCTGAATTTGGTAAACCTGGAACAGAGCGATGGATACAACCCTTTTCGGTATTTGCAGGACGAAAAAGACGCACTAAAACTGGTAAATAATCTGATTCAAGCAACCACTCCAAAGGGTAGTCATGAGTCGGACCCATTCTGGACAAAGGCCGAAACCGCTCTGCTGCAGGCAATCATTTTGATGCTATTTCAGGAGGCTCCGGAGTACGAACAGAACTTCTCTATGGTCATGCGGGCACTGGAATATGCTGAGGTACGGGAGGACGATGACGAGTATGTTTCGCCTCTCGATTTGCTGTTCCAAGCAATGGAACGGGAGAATCCGAAAAGCGTTGCGGTACGTCAATATAAGGTCTTCAAGCAAGCCGCCGGCAAGACAGCTAAGTCCATTTTAGTGTCTGCCGCTGTCCGTTTGGCGCCCTTTAATCTGCCGCAAGTTCAGGCCATTACAAATCATGATGACATGGATTTGTATACACTTGGAGAAAAGAAATGTGCGCTGTATGCAGTCATTCCAGACAACGACTCGACCTTCAATTTTTTAGTGAGTCTGCTCTACTCGCAAGCATTCCAGGCGTTGTATTACAGCGCCGACCAGATCCATCATGGCGCACTGCCTTGTCACGTTCATTTCATTCTGGATGAATTCGCAGCTATGCCCCTGCCAGGCTTCACACGGGAGCTGGCAACCATGCGTTCCCGGAATATCTCGGCAAGCACAATTATTCAGAATATGGCGCAAATCAAGGAACTTTATAAGGATTCTTGGGAAACAATTCCGGGTAATTCGGACACCTTATTGTATCTTGGCGGGAACGAATCCAGCACCCATGAGTACATCTCCAAAGCACTTGGAAAAGGAACGATTGATACCAAAACGCATGGCGAAACGAAGGGTAAATCCGGCTCTTATTCCACTAATTTTCAGCAAAGTGGCCGTGAACTTTTAACGCCAGACGAAGTGCGAAAACTGGACAACCGGTATGCCATCCTGTTTATCCGCGGTGCATCGCCTGTGATGGACCTGAAGTATGACCTGACCAGACATCCAGCCATCCACCGCACCAACAACGGCGGCGCGCCGCCCTACATTCATCATCAAGAGAAACCACAAAACTGGCTTCCGGGCAAACCGTTGTTTGCTTCGGAAGCCGATATTTTTTATGAAGATAAGGAGAATGAAATCCATGAAAAAGAAACAGACATCCCCGAAGAACACCCTGAACCATGACCGCGCTTTTGAGCGCAAAGCGCACCGGCTGTACGGCGCTGCGGCCTGCTTCGTCCTAGTGCTGACTGCTATGATTGCTCCCGCCTACGCTGCTGGCGGCGGCGATCCGCTGACGGTTGTCACCAATTTGAGCAACTTCATCTTTTCCCTGATCCGGGCCGTGGGCATGATCCTGCTGGGGTTCGGTGTACTCCAGGTCGGTATGTCCCTTAAAAGCCATGACCCGTCCCAGAGAGCCAACGGTATCATGACGGTTGCAGGCGGCATCGTGATCACATTTACAAAGGAAATTCTCACTCTTATCACCGGCGGTTAATCGACTGAAACAGGGAGGACGCGGGTGCGTCCTCCCACCCGCTATCCCAATTCGGAGGTGATGTGAGTGGGAAGTGGAAACTGGATCATAGACAATCTCAACTCCGCCCTGGATACCTGGGATGACCGGCTGTCAGAGATTTGGACGCTGATCAGCACCAGCCCGGAAAATTTTAAGGGCGGTGGCATCTGGGCTGTGATCCTGAATATAAACGATGGTCTGAAAGCCGTTGGGTACGCATTACTGGTTCTGTTTTTCGTGATGGGTGTAGTCAAAACCTGCGGCTCTTTTGCCGAATTAAAACGGCCCGAATTAGCCTTCAAGTGCTTTGTCCGCTTTGTTCTCGCGCAGGCTGCAGTGACCTGGGGGTTGGAGCTTATGACGGCGCTGTTCAGCATTGCCCAGGGTATGGTATCTCAGATTATGAGTTCGTCCGGGATGACAGCGATGTCCGCCACGGCCCTGCCGGACGAAATGATTGACATCATAAAAGACGTAGGATTCCTGGACAGCATCCCACTATGGGCTGTAACATTGCTGGGGTCCCTCTTTATCTGGGTGCTGTCTTTGGTAATGATTCTAACAGTTTACTCCCGGTTTTTCAAGCTCTATATGGCGACCGCGATTGCGCCGGTTCCTTTGGCCAGTTTCGCAGGACAGCCCTCCAGCAGCATCGGCATGGCGTTCATCAAGAGCTACGCCGCGATCTGTCTGGAGGGCTGTATGATCGTGTTGTCCTGTGTCATTTTTTCGCAGTTTGCATCTACGCCGCCTGCTATTTCCGACACCAGTTTGTCCGCTACGACCATCGTCTGGAATTATGTTGGCGAACTGATTTTCAATATGCTGGTGCTGGTCGGGACCATAAAAATGAGCGATAGGATTGTCCGGGAACTAATGGGATTAGGGTAAAATGGCGGCGAATTTCTTTGCCAGTGTGATCAGCCAGGACAGGGCCATCAGGCCAACAAGAGCAAAAAAGATACTATCCGCCAGCGCGGTGTTCGTCAGGTACCAAGAACGAAATACGGTCGGTACGACAATTGCGTATGCCATTGGAATGCCCAGGCGCAGGCGGAGGGCCAGCCGGAACAATACCGGCAAAAATAGCAAACCTAATCCAAATACAAATGCCATGCTGCAACCCCCTTCGGTAATTTTGTGGCATGGTACCATAAGCAGGCGGATTTTGCAACCGTCTGTCTGTCAAATCTTGAGAAATCGAGGTGAATCATATGGAAGTCCGTATCAATAAAGAAGTACGGAATTATCAGGAAAGCGTCCTGTTCGGATTATCGCTGCGGCAGTTGGTGTTCGCGCTGCTGGCAGTACTGGTCGCCGTGGGCGTGTACTTTGGACTGCGAAGCGTGATTGGAACCGGGGAGATCGGCTGGGTGTGTATCCTGGCTGCGTTCCCCTTCGCCTTGGGCGGATTCTTCACCTACAATGGCATGACGCTGGAGCAGTTCCTCGTAGCCGTCATCCGCTCGGAACTGCTGTATCCCAGATGTTTGGTGTTTAAAGCGGATAATTTGTACGCCAAACTGCTGGAAAACTCTTCGATTAAGGAGGCATTGCAGATTGATTAAAACGCTCCAAACTACGCTGAAGCAGGACCGGGAGCGGCTCCCCATTCCACGGTCCGTTCAAGACGCTATCCCCATCCGACAGATCTGGCCGGATGGCATTTTTCAATGTGGGAGCAAGTTCTCCAAGACGATCCGCTTCTCAGATATCAACTACGCTATCGCTTCAAAAGAGGACAAAACGTCCATGTTCCTGGGCTATTCCGAACTGCTCAACGCTCTGGACACAGGCTCCACCACCAAGATCACCATCAACAACAAGCGGCTGAACCGCCAGAATTTTGAGAAGGACATCCTGCTTCCTCACAAAAATGACGGCTTGGACGATTACCGCTCTGAGTACAATTCCATGCTCATGGACAAAGTTACCGGCGCGTCCAACAGCGTGGTGCAAGAGCGGTACATCACCTTGTCCGTCCATCGGAAAAGTGTGGAGGAAGCTCGGACCATCTTTGACCGGGTGACCAGCGATGTTTCCACTCGCCTCAGCCGTCTGGATGCCCAGGGCGAAGAACTGGATGCCGGACAACGGCTCCGCATTCTGCACGATTTCTATCGTGTGGGCGAGGAAAGCAATTTCCGGTTTGACCTCCAGCAGAGTATGCGGAAAGGTCATTCCTACAAGGACATCATCTGCCCGGACAGCCTGGAATTCAAAAAAGACCATTTTGTCATGGGAAACAAATATGGCCGTGTGCTGTTCCTGAAGGAGTACGCCAGCTACATTAAGGATTCTATGATTAATGAGCTGACCAGCCTGAACCGCGGCATGATGCTGTCCATTGATGTGATCCCCGTTCCTACGGATGAAGCTGTTCGGGAAATGCAAAACCGTCTATTAGGAGTAGAAACGAACGTCACCAACTGGCAGCGGCGGCAGAACAGCAACAACAATTATTCCGCCGTTGTTCCCTACGATTTGGAACAGCAACGGAAGGAAACACGGGAAATGCTGGACGATCTGACCACCAGGGATCAGCGAATGATGTTTGCCGTGGTGACGCTGGTGCATCTGGCAGACAGTCTGAAAGAACTGGATGCCGACACGGAAACGCTCCAGTCCATTGCCCGTAAGCACCTGTGTCAGTTGGGAACGCTGAACTGGCAGCAGGCGGACGGTCTGTTGACCGCTTTGCCGTTTGGCCTGCGGCGGATCGACGCCCTGCGGACGCTGACCACGGAGGCATTGGCCGTTCTGATGCCCTTCCGGGCGCAGGAAATCCGGGATCAGGACGGTGTATATTATGGACAGAATGTCATCAGTAAAAATCTGATTATTGCAAATCGAAAAGAACTGCTCAACGGCAACGGTTTCATCCTGGGCGTGTCTGGTTCCGGCAAGTCCTTTACCGCAAAACGCGAGATGGTCAACCTGGCTTTGTCCACGAATGACGATATAATCGTTGTAGATCCAGAGGCAGAATATCGTCCCCTTATTGAAGGTTTAGGCGGCGAAGTGATTAACATTTCCGCTACATCGTCAAACCATATTAACGCGTTAGACATGGAGCAGGGGTATGGTGACGGCGAGAATCCGGTGGTGCTGAAATCCGAATTTCTTCTGTCACTTTGTGAGCAGCTTGTCGGTTCCGGGCAGCTCTCCGCAAAAGAAAAATCTATCATCGACCGCTGCACCGCCCAGGTCTATCACGACTACATCCGCAGCGGTTATCGCAGCAATATTCCTACGCTCCAGGACTTCCACGCACAGCTGCTCAACCAGCCGGAACCGGAAGCCCGTGACGTGGCTCTGGCTATCGAATTGTTCACTGACGGCAGTCTGAATACCTTTGCCAAGACTACCAACGTGGATACCAATTCCAGGATTCTCTGCTACGATATCCGCGATTTGGGCAAGCAGCTCCTTCCCGTTGGAATGCTGGTAGTGTTGGACAGCATTTTCAACCGAGTGATTAGAAACCGTCAAGCCGGGAGGAATACCTGGATCTATATTGACGAAATCTATTTGCTGTTTCAGCACGAATACAGCGCAAATTTCCTCTTTACCCTATGGAAACGTGTCAGAAAGTACGGAGCTTGTGCGACAGGCCTTACGCAGAATGTGGACGATCTGCTCCAATCCCACACCGCCCGGACCATGCTGGCCAACAGCGAATTCCTGGTCATGCTGAATCAGGCCAGCACGGACCGGACGGAGCTGGCGCGGTTACTCAACATCTCGGACAACCAACTCTCTTACATTACCAAGAGGATGTGTTACTCGTTAAACTAAAGTACATATTTCCCCGGATTTCGACAAAGCAATATATTTTCGTCAGACCAAGCCAACAAACCGATAGAACACTTTAATATCCTGATGGCGTTGACCATCAATATTGGTGCGCTCGCCAACCTCAATGTGGTCGATCAGTTCCTCCACAATGGTCCGGTCAACTTCCTGCAAGTCTGAATATTTTCGGATGATTGCCGTCCAGTTATGGATGGCAGTCGTTTGTTCTTCCATTTTTTCTAGCTGAGATAAAAGTGTCGCTAGTTTTTCCGCCTTTTGGATGCGTTCTTGCTCACTCTTTTCCGCCAGCATAATGAATGTATCCCCGCTGATTTGACCAGCGTACTTATCTTCATAGAGTTTAGCAACCACGTCCTCCAATTCCCTTACCCGGCGTTGCAGTCTGTTGACCTCCTGCCTGATATTGGATATTCTTTGTTCATCATAGCCAGCTATCTTGCGTTTCAGCTGTTCCACTACCGCAGTTTCATCCATCATTACGGCCTTTGCCTGGACTTGTATTTCCTCAGCCACAATTTTGGCAAGCGTCAACTCCGAAACAGTGTGCCATGAGCAAGCACTTTTGCCAGAGCGTAGGTACTTACTGCAATGATAAGAAATGTAACGTACCTCACGACCGTCCTTTCGCCGCTCAGAATGTGTCGAGGCGACCATAGGCGTTTTACAGTCAGCGCACACCAGCTTGCATGAGAAGATTTTGGGAACTGGCGGACGGTTGTTTGCAGCACGGCGCTTGCCAACTTCGTTGATCTTCTGAACTGCATCCCATATTTCTGTTGATATGATGGCCTCATATATTGCCTCATGCCGTACCCATTCACTCTGCGGTTTAGGAACCGAAGTGCGGTCTTTATAAGAACGTGTCCCTACACGGTTTGTACAGAGGTTTCCAAGGTAGACCTCGTTGCGAAGAATAAGTTTCACTGTGCTGTCCGACCAAAGCTGGGCGGCTTTTCTCCTATCGCTGCCATTGCCGCTCTGACAGCGATACAAGCTAGGCGGCAAAACTGCGCTACGGTTTAATGATGCGGCGATACTACCGTAGGACATACCGCCCAGCCGCATATCGAATATCTTGCGAACTATGCTGGCGGCATACTCGTCAATCACCAGTTTGTGACTATCCTCTTCGCTTTTTTGATAGCCATAGGGCGCATAGGTTGCGAGGAACTGTCCCGCTTGTTTTTTACTGCGCAGTACAGACCTGATTTTGTTGCTCAAATCCCGAAGGTGGTAGTCGTTCATCAGACTGCGGAAGTGGAGCATATCAGTATTGTCCTCTTCACTGTCCAGGCAGTCCAGAACGGAAACAAAGCGGCATCCCAGGCTGGGAAACACAACATCTGCATACCGCCCAACCTCCACAAAGTCCCGCCCTAGGCGAGAGAGATCCTTCACCAGGATAAGATTGATGATACCCTTCCTGGCATCTTCCAACATTTCCAGAAATCCGGGCCTCTGGAAATTACCCCCGCTGTAACCGTCATCCACATAGGTTTTGGTTTCGACCCAACCATTGAGCATGACGAATTTGGACAGCAGCTCCCTTTGGTTCTCAATACTTATGGACTCGTCAGCGGGAATATAGTATTTTGCCTTGGAAGAATTACTGGCATCATCCACACTCACCCGGCAGTAAATGCCAACGTGGTAGAGGTTGCTCATACGACTTCCCGCCCTTCTTCTGATATAACATCATCTACAAAACCCACATAGCGGTAACGGATTTTAACGTCTTGGATGCGAGTTCTGCCCCGCCGCAGCGGTTCACTGACCTCGATGCGGTCTACCAGTTCAAACAGGATACTCTCATCCAGAACGGTGATTTCCGTGTACTGCCGGATAATATCTGCCCAGCGCTCCACGTCCAGGCGATGCTCCAACTGTGTCCGGACTTTCTGCTCCAGCTCTGGGAGTAATGCGGACTTCTGGGCCCGTTCTGTCTCGTACTTCTGCATCAGGGTCTGAAATACGGTTTGCGGTACGACACCAGCGCATTTGTCCTCATAGAGGTTCTGCATCAGCCGTTCAAGCTCCGCAACACGGGCAGAGGCAGTCCGGAACTCCTGTTCAAGAGAGGCCCTGCGACTATGCTGTTCTTTGTCCTTCATGCGAGTGATCTGCGCCAGCAAGCGGTCACGGTCATAGGCGGCGCACTGGGCCTTGGCACGAATATCTTCCAACACAATTTGATGAAGCGCAGCCTCATCTATCGTATGGATGGTGCAGGCACTTTTCCCGCTACGCATATAGCTCCCGCAAATAAAGTAACTCAAGCGTCCCGGCTTTCCGGTTCTTTTGTAGGTGACATTCTTCACTTGACTCTGCATTTTGAAACCGCAGTCAGCGCAGTAAACGAGGCCAACAAAAATACTTCTAACCCCGTTTGCAGTGGTAGGTTTGCGCACCTTTTTCAGGCCGATACTGACTACAGTGTCCCATACGTCACGAGAGATAATTGGTTCATGAGTCCCTTCTACCCTTATCCATTCCTCCTTGGGCTTTGCCACAAGTTTTCTGGACTTATAGGAGAGAGTACCGCATTTCCCCTGGACCATGTTGCCAATGTATGCCTCGTTCCGAAGGATTACCTGGACCGTTGAATCGCTCCACTTATGATTGACACGCCGGGGGTCAGCAATCCCATTTCGCTCATAATGGAGGTCACCAGGGGCAGGAACACTATCTTCATTCAGCATGGTCGCAATTCCACGGAAGGTCATACCGGATGCTCTCAAAGAAAAAATACGCCGCACAATAGGAGCCGTATCTTCATCAATAAGAAGGTGATGCTTATCGGCGGGGTCCCGCTTGTAGCCCAGAGGGGGGCGGTTGCCGATGAATTTTCCGTTCTCGGCACAGGCTTTTTTGACCGCTTTCACCTTTTTGCTGGTGTCACGGCTATAAAACTCATTAAACAGGTTCAAAAAACACATGACATCGGTACTGCTGTCATCGTTTCCAGTGTCGATACCGTTGTTGAGGGCAATGAACCGGCATCCAATGGACGGGAACAGGTAGTCTGTGTATTGACCGAACTCAATATAGTTTCTGCCAAACCGAGAGAGGTCTTTGACGAGTATTACGTTGATACGCTTGGCCTTGGCGTCCTCAATCAGACGCTGGACACCGGGACGCTGGAAGTTTGTTCCAGAGAAACCGTCATCAATATACACATCAACCTCATTCCAGCCCCGGTCATGGACATACTGCTGAAGAAGAAGTTTTTGATTTTCGATGCTGACGGACTCGCCATCCCGTTCGTCATCGTTGCTCAGGCGACAATAGATGCCAACATTGTATGTAGTTTCAGCCATTTGTTTATCCTCCCGGCCTGTCAGTTTTCATACATCTGCGGCGATTGGCTCTCACCGGATTTCTCCGATGCTGCTATTATGCAGGAAATCAGAGCATCATGCAAGGATGCGGCCAGCCGCAGAAGTGAAAATGCTAGTGGGCTGGCGCAGAGGCCAGCTCCGACATAGCGCGACGGATAGCCAACTGCTCCAGGGACTTGCCCAGGTCTTTCTCCCCGGTAAATACGCTGGTGACACGATAGATCGTGTTTCCGATACGGACTTCCTTGTAAGAAGTCGTGACTTTAGCTGCGTCATTTTTCATGGTGTATCTCCATATCGTCAAACCGAATATTTTCGGTTGTAGCTTTTGAGGGAGAAACAGCCGCGCCGGGAAAAGGTGTGTCCGCATACATTGAGCGGCGGTTTCCCGGCGTGGCTGTCCCGATTGTCGATATAAATTGTCGATGCTTTACTTCTCAATTCGCCGCATTTGCCACGCATCCCCGACGATGGGGGTATTGCCTCTTATTCATGGGTCGCCTTTGGCAAGGCCGTCATAACTCCAGAACGCCGTGCGAAACGTGCGTCCCAGGGTTCCCCCCTAGTCCTTGGGAGGCCGTGAGGAAGTCTCATTATTCCCCATACAGGTCAATGCGTACCGGACGCTACTCCGATTTACAAGGGCTTCTACGTTGATCGCTCGGCCAGCTTTCCAATATTCCCCCTTTCATAAGCTGGTGTCCTGGCGGCGCACCCTATCCCGCTGCTGTATGGTTTTCGTACCCGCAATACCGTGTGTTCAGTTTTCAAAGTCCCACGAGAGGCACGAAGTCCGCGCCTTTCACTAAGCGTACAAAAAAGGCTGTTTTTTCAAAGTGGAATGGTGTCGAAAAAAATTGTTCACAGATTGTTTACAATCGTTTTCTCTGCCTTACTCAGACAGGCGTATATGGCCTGGGGGGATACTCCTTCCATATCAGCTATCTTTTCAACGCTGAGACCACGGATGTAACGTAGGCACAGACGGCGATATTGTACATTTGTCAGTACCTGCTTAATCTGGCTGATAAGCGTAGCTCTTTCATGCTCTTTCTCAGCTTTCGAGATATGTTCAAGCAGCACATCCTCCGCAGAGGGAACCGGTGTATCACGCTGGGTATCAAGGGTCAAGCAACGGCTGTCATACTGGCCGTCATTCTCGATTTTGTGGAGGTCATTGTCAGACCAATCTTTCCAGTACAGAAACTCTTCCTCACTGGAAAAGTCCTCGCGGGTCAAACGAATGTGTTCACCGGTAACACTGGGGCAGACAATAGCGTTCTTATCTGCTTTGTTCAGAGCATAATCGCTATGTGTATCAAACATAGTTGCCTCCTGATTGTCGATGGGTGGGTAGGAGCATCGACAATCGGGAGGTCCCCGGCAGAAGTACCAGTTTTTTGTCAGATGTGAACTTTTATGAAATTTTTCGTGGTTTTTTCCGTGTTTTCTCCACAAATCGAAAAGGAGGGAAACCCGGCTAAAAGAAACCGACAATTTACCACAATATTCGTTATCACAATATCTCGAATATTCTGGTAACGTGTCGAATATGTAAAAGGACACGACTAACCGTGAGGCTTGTCGTGTCCTTTTTAGCAGATGGGCAAGGTATGAAAATTTTACCTGTTTTATACTTGGTGGTTTAGCTGCAAAAAAAATCATGCTATTCTTCTTTGTAGACTCCTACGCCCTGTGACCAACTGCTCTGGTGGTATGTGCTACCAGTCAAGAACTGATCGGCCAAAGAAAGCGTAAGCAATCTATGAGAGATTAGCATCTAAACCTGCGTAAATTTTAGCATAGATATATACTGATATTTTGTCAAATGCTGTCGTAGCAAATAAAAAAAGGAGCGTTTTTGCTCCTTTTTCCATAATGTTAGGTTTTCAATATCTGTCCCATATCTCGCTCTCCACTTGCAAGAGATTATCAAGCTGGATGACTGTACCATCTGCAAGAAGAATGTTCTGTGAGATTGGGTCAATTCTTTTCAGCTTTCCCTTTACCGTGATATAGGTTCCACCGTCCTTCTGTGCATCAGGACGGAAAAACGTAAATATCGCCTCCAGCTGTTGGGGGAGAACATCTTCCAGAAGACGCAAGTGTTCTGATAATGATGCTTGCTGATCTTCACTTAGCTCAATTTTAGCATCAGTTAGCCTCGCAGCCTCTTTTACTTGTCCTTCATAACCGGACAAAGCCGCGAAGGGAGAGAACTGAGCGGCCCTATCACTGATAGGCATTTGGGGATGTCTATCGGAAACATGGTGCGGGAGATTGATTATATCATCATAGGCCCCCATTACGCTTTATGTCCTCCAATCTGACCATTGCGGCTGATTGTGGTTGCCCCCTCATCCAGGTTCATTCCTTTCAGGATAGCGTTCTTCCCAAATCGCCGTTTGATTTCGAGCATCGTTTTCTGCATCCGCCTTTCTCGTTCCAGTGCAGCCTGCTCTTCTGCCCGTTGCCTATGCAGGGCGGAGTAGTCAGTGAACAAGTCAAGCTGTTCCATTGCACGTTTATCCGGTGCATCGCTTTCCATTACAACCCGGTTTGCGGTCAGGTAAATGCGTCGAACCAGAAGTTGCTTATTCGAGATGCGGTCAAACAACTCCAGGGCAGCGGAAACAATGCGTTTGGTGGAGGATGTGTAGACCTCAATATTTGCTGTACCGTGGGCGTGTTTGGGAACTGCACGTCCATAGCGGTCAACCGTCACGTCCCCATGGTAGCTGCTACTGATTTTCTGATCTTTCAGATTATCAATGTCATAGCCCACAGTCAATGTAATCTGGTCTGTCACCAAGCCCTTGTCCACCAAATCAAGCGCCAGCAAATCGGCCATTTCTCGAACAACCAATTTGGCCTTATCGTTGGCGTAGGGATACTGTAGCACTTGTCCAGACCCGATACTGTTACTCTCCGGCTTGTAGGCTTTGATGTCTGCTATCGTACATGGTTCCCAGCCCCAGGCGTGGTCAATCAGCAGCTCCGCATTGATGCCAAAAAGCTGATACAGCAGTTCTTCGTTGTAGTAGTCTCCGGGCTTACCGGTGGAGCATCGGGCAATGTCACCCATTGTATAAAGACCATGGGCCTCCAGTTTCTTTGCGTAACCCCTGCCCACACGCCAAAAATCGGTAAGGGGGCGGTGCGTCCACAGACTGCGCCGATAGCTCATTTCGTCCAATTCAGCGATACGGACACCGTTTTTATCCGGTTGGATGTGCTTGGCCCCAATATCCATAGCAATCTTGCAGAGGTACAGGTTTGTCCCAATGCCAGCAGTAGCCGTTATCCCCGTGGTTTCCAGCACATCCAATATCATCTTCATAGCCATCTCCCTGGGAGTCAGACCATAGGTGTCCAGATAGTTTGTCACATCCATGAACACCTCATCAATGGAGTAAACATGAATGTCCTCTGGGGCGATATATTTCAAATAGACTTGATAAATTTCGGTGCTGGATTTCATATAACGGGCCATCTGAGGCGGGGCCACGATATAATCAACAGCCAGTGAAGGATTTTCTTTCAGCTCTGGGGCGCTGCTGGATACGCCGGTCAGTTTTCGTCCTGGCGCAGCCGATTGGCGTTTTGCATTTACCTCCTTCACCTTCTGCACGACCTCGAAGAGCCGCGCCCGCCCTGGTATTCCATAAGATTTCAGAGAGGGAGAGACCGCAAGGCAGATAGTCTTTTCCGTCCTGCTCAGGTCTGCTACAACTAGGTTCGTTGTCAGCGGGTCCAGACCACGCTCCATGCACTCCACGGAGGCATAGAATGATTTCAGGTCGATAGCGATATATGTGCGAGGTTTCATTCGTGTTAAGCCTCCTTCAAAGCATTTCAGATTTATACCTTTATGCGCTGACTACTTCAAGTTTTGGCTTGGCATACAGAGGGAACTGTTGCACTTGAACGCCCTTTTCATTTGGCAAAACAGCATTTATACGGTTCAAATATCCCTTTGCATCTGTGAAAAATATAATTGGCATAAAGACAGGCAATGTCGAAAAGTCCTTGTTGTACTCTGCGCACCTCTCCATGAATACTTTTGCATTAAGACTGGAACCGTTGCTATATATCTGCAAAATTGCCCTTTCGGATTTCAGCTCAGGCTGTGCCAGTTTGTCATGCAATCCATACTGAATAATGTTGATCTCAAATCCTGTAATGGCGGTAGTTGGAGTAAAGCCAGACAAAACAGCAGCGGTAACTGAGTGCTTTTGCCGCATAGCAATGTAAGGCTCATAAAATAAAGTTCGGTACTCACGTTCCATTTCTTGAAATCGGCGGCATTGTGTCTGAATTATACCACAAATCTCCCGTTGCTGCTTTGCAGTAATATAATTCTCCAGGTTCATAACTAGTCCAGACCTTCTGCCCACTTTGCCAGTTCCGTTTTACCAGTGCTGCTCTTGAACACCCGGCCCTCCAGCAGCTTTGCCCCCGGACAGCTGGGCGCGAGTTTTTCATTGGTCTTGCCCATGCCGCTGCCGCCGGAGGTCGCAAATGGAATGACGGTCTTGCCGGTCAGATCACAGCTCTCCAGGAAGGTATTGATGATGGTAGGGGCCACATACCACCAAACCGGGAAACCGACAAAGATGGTATCATAGTCGGCCATGTTGTCCCTCACGGCGGCGATAGCGGGGCGGGAGGCCGGGTCCTGCATCTCAATGGTACTGCGGGACTTCTTATCCTGCCAGTTCAGATCGGCGGCGGTATAGGGGACCTTCGGCACGATTTCAAAAATGTCGGCTCCTACCGCCTCGGCCAGGGTTTCCGCCAGTTTTGCGGTCGTGCCAGTGGCCGAAAAATATGCAACAAGTTTCCTGCTCATATCTGTTCCTCCAATATTCATTATCTGCTGGTAGCCAGGTAATATCCTCGCCCCCGTTTAGTGATGATAATAGTAGGATTTGCCGGGTCATCCTCGATCTTCTCCCGCAGGCGGCGAATAGTCACGTCTACCGCTCTCACGTCACCCACAAAGCCGGTATATTCCCAAACCTGGTGCATCAAGTCCTCACGGGTGTATACCTTCCCCGGTTCTTTTGCCAGAAAAGAAATCAAATCAAATTCCCGCTGGGTGAGATCGAGGGCAATCCCATCTTTCATTATTTTCACTTGGTCAGGGTCAATGGCGATACGGCCAAGCACTTGCAGTTTTATGGACTCCGTACCGCTGACACCCTCCAAGTGCCATGTGTTCACTCTGATCTTCGCCAGCAGCTCCTGCATAGCAAATGGTTTTCTGATACAATCATCCGCTCCGGCGTCAACCACCTCGTCCTGCTCTTCTTCTGTCCGTGTGAACGCAAGGACTTGAACTGCAATGCCCTCTTCCCGTAGACTGCGGCAGACTTCCAGATTTCCCATTACGGGCATATCATCCGCAATAGGGAGAGCTAAATCCACGATAATCAGGTCTGGGTGCTGTTCCTCTGCTAGACGAATACCTGTCAGACCGTCATTTGTCCGCAGGACTGTATAGCCCTCACGTCCCAGTGCGAACGAGAGAATTTCCAGAACACGCTTGTTGTCCTCTATGATAAGTATTCTCTTCCGCACGGTTTAGCTCTGCTTTTCCTGCGTAAGCTGCTGATACATCCGCATCAGCTCCGCCACGCACTTGCTCTCGGTCATATCCCTGACGGAGAAACCGTAAGCCAGCATCACCGCCTTGTCGTTCATTTGGTGGGCCTTGCGCAGTTCCGGGGGCATGGTAGTCTCGTCATAGAGATCGGCAAGACTGCTGTCCAGGTAAAGCGCACGAGCGTCCAGAATGGCCTGGGCTGTCTGCTCGATTTTTTCTTTCTGCGCATCGGTGGGAGCGGGCCAGGGGAAGTTGTTGTAGACCGCGGGAGAATAGCTATAGTCACTTTTCAACCGCCCGCAAACGGCCCGCATCCAAGCCATATGGACATTTGAAATCATTACACCGAGCATATACAAATCAGCCTTTGGCACTAAATAAAGTTTGTTGCTTGCAATAATGTTTGGCGTCATGAATCCAATTGGAATATATCGCCGCTTTTCAGAAGATACTTCTGGAATTGCTAAATAATTTGAATCAGGCTGACGAATTTGTGAAAAGAGCATAGGGGTTTCAGCTTGTGCTTGAACTGCAACTGTTTTTGTTTTACGCCGAGTATCAGCAACCCCATTTAATCGTTCCATTATTTCTGGGATTCCCCTATACTCAGCAGGTGAAATACCTTTCAACCATAAGCAATATCGTTTTTTTCCATTGATAAATTCATAGGAGCCGATGAACGGTTTTATATATTTTTCGCTTTCTGGGTACTTATCTAATAACTCGTTACGTTCTTCGATTGATAGTATTAAGTACCCTCCGTCCCAAGGTTTGTTCCCTTGCACAATAGATGGATACTCATGCAAAGCACTTCCTCTGGAATTGATGAACATTTCTGGTGCATCAAGAAGGTAACCATTGATATGAGAAACTATTTTGCTGCGTTCGGATTCAAAAAGTAGTTTTGTTCTGCTGGAAGTTCCACAAGTGAATCCTACAATGACACAATGAACTGCGGCCTTATCCTTTGCTTCGCTTGTCCACACAAAAGTCCTATATGCAAATTCAATATCTACACCTTTTTCAAACAGCGGTTTCCATAGGATTCCCACAGATTCCCCCTGAGAAATTGAATTTGTTGAAACAAAGGCGGTATGTATATTTGTCCCTTGCATATAATCGGCGGCTTTGTTGTACCATCCACAAACATAGTCCAGTTTTCCGCATTTTGGAATATCGCGGCAAACTGCTTCCAAATCCTCCGCCTGCTCCTTTGACCGCCACTGATGACCCACAAACGGCGGATTGCCCATGATGTAGTTCAGCTTATGCTTTGACACCACGCTTTCCCAATCCAGCCGCAGGGCGTTGCCCTCGGTGATGTTAGCGTAGGATTTCAGCGGCAGAAAGTCCAGGGTCATGTGGACTACATCTTCGGTTTCCTTCATCATTTGGCTTTCTGCAATCCAGAGGGCAGTCTTTGCCACGGTGACGGCGAAGTCGTTGATCTCAATGCCATAGAACTGTCCAATGGACACCTGGATGGGGTTGCCCATATCCAGCATGATCTGTCCCTTGTGAAGGAGGGAGATGGTTTCGTTCTCCAGCCGCCGGAGGGAGATATAGGTTTCGGTGAGGAAGTTCCCGGAGCCGCAGGCAGGGTCCAGAAATTTCAGGCTAGCCAGTTTCCGTTGAAACGCCTCCAGTTTGGCCTTGCGGGTCCGATCTACCGTGACAGCGGAAATTTCCTCAAACTCTGCTTTCAGCCCGTCCAGGAACAGCGGGTCAATGACCTTGTGAATGTTCTCAATGGACGTGTAGTGCATCCCGCCGGAACGTCGGGTTTCCGGGTTCAGGGTGCTCTCAAAGACAGCGCCGAAGATGGTAGGAGAAATATCGCTCCAGTTGAAGTCCTCGCTGGCACGGCGGAGAATGAGGTCGATCACTTCATCGCCCAGGCGAGGTATCTCAATATCCTCGTCCGCGAACAGACCGCCGTTGACATAGGGGAATGCCGCCAGATCATCGTCCAGATACTTGTCCCGCTGAGGAATATCCTGGTCCAGCACTCGAAACAGATTGATAAATGCCCGCCGGTCCTCGGACCGATGGTTCTCTAGGTAGTCATGGAACATACTCTTGCTGCCGAAGATACCGGCGTCCTCGGCGTAGAGGCAGAATACCAGCCGGACACAGAGCTTGTTGAGACTTTTCAGTGTTTCGGGGGCGGTTGGGTCTTTGTACTGTTTCAGAAGGGCATCGTATAGCACCCCCACCAGTTCACCGGCCTGGAGGGAAATCTCCATTTCCTTCTTAATATGTTCCTTGCCAGTGTCCACCAGGAAGTCCAGCCGGTGAAAGTCCTTCTCCAGGTCGGACAGCAAGAGAACCTCCGGTTCGTCATTGGGGCGGTTCATATCGTGGATTTCAAAGGTCTGGAAATTACAGACCACAATCCAGCGGGGCTGCTCAGGATTAGGCAGGAAACCACCATAGCGCCGTCCCTGCTGGAAAGGCGTGAGCATCGCCCCATCAGACTGACGCTCACCCTTCTTCAGGTCGATCTTCATTCCCTTCTGCTCGATCAGCGTCCGGGTAGCGGGAATATATCCGTCAATATATTTTGTGGTGGTCGTGCCGTCATTGTTCACGACTTCTACTCGTTTTTCAAATTCGATGGTTTCCGTGGGCTGTTCAGCACCATAGACGTTTTGGAGAAGTGCAATCCAAAACCGCTGTGTCTCCTGCTTTTCATCGCCCCGGTTCTTCCAGTCTGCCACGAATTTATCGGCGGCACTTCGCCGTTCAGCATCGGTCATTATTCTGCCCTCCCCTTGTGTTTACTTAATTAGGATTATTACTATTTCACCTTAATGACAATGGATGCGTCTCCTGAATTGCTGATGGATAGCTGTAATGTTTTGATGTACTTGTCGTAAAATTGTTGGCGCTCTGCCGGGGTCATCTCTATCCGTGTTGCCCGGAGCGCGTCATTAAACATATCGTTCACGTTAAGCCGTACCGCTTTTTCCATGTAGTTTCTCATTTCCTGAAATATTGCATTGGTCTTTAGCTCATCTGAGTCACCTGAATAAAAATCATCAAGATAGCAATAGAATATACCAGAATTAACGAGGGCGGCTTTCATATCCGGGCCGCACTTATCATGTTCTATCATCACAAGAAATTGAGCCTTGGGCAGGGAAGATATAAGCCCCCAATAGTCGGAGTCACTTGATACAATAATAAAGGCATCTACTTTATTTTCGTAATATTCCTGACAGGCCCTCGCTGTAAGGCGAATATCTACTAGTGATTTGTTTTGTTTGATTCTTTCAATCAAAATATGCTCAACGGGGATAGCGGTGAATCTCTCCAGAATGCTCCATGCGGTAGCAGTATGAACATCATCAAATAGAATAATTGATGTGATCTTGTCTGTGTATGCTCTGTTCAATCGGCGCAGAGTAGCACTTAACTTGTACGGGTCTGAATTTTCACAGTCCACAACAATGACAACTTTCTGACTATCATCTATAAAGTCGTAAATACTGCTTTTTATATAACCGCCTGCGTCTGAGACCTTGCTGTATTCTGTGAAATCATCATTGTGCCAGCGATAAAGCAGCGTTACAAACTTTTTGTCATTGTAGAGAATGTTTCCTTCGTCATGTGGACTCCAGTTTATATACATTTGGTATGGGTACAAGCGCAAACTGTCATAATAAATGTCTGCGGCTGCTTTTGTTTCTTTTTCGCATAGGCCGTTCGGCATAATGAAAAGTTCTCGGATATACTGCCAGTTTAGCCATAGGGGAAATAATTGTTTACAGTTATTTACGCGGTCTGATATAAGACGGTTGATCTCGACGATATGGTCGGACAACCGGGTGCTTGATTTTTTTATAAAACTCACACCATCTGCCAGAAGTTGATTGATTGAGTCAGACGGCACAAACTGCGGGAGTGACAAGATGGTTTTATACTCCATCCTCATTTTTTCGTTGATATATTTGAAATTACGCTCAATCGCTGTACGGCAGATAGACAAATGGCGAATAATGCGGGCGCTTTTGTCATTTTCCATCTGACTAAATACTTCTAACTGCGGCGGTTCATGTTCGTTTTCAAATATTCGTTTTGGAACGCCGATTAAGTACGCTATCTTTGAGACTATAACATAAGTGCTGTCTTTGTAAGCCATTTGTTCCGCTTTGGCTTGCTCCAGCGGCAGTACGTCCACAAGCGCCCCTCCTTTTGCTGTATTGACTTAGTATATCATAGAAACAGAGTAATGTCACCTTGTTCTCTGTTAACTCTTAGTTTTATTTTCTTTTTCTGCGGTTGATGTTGACAATCTCTCTTTGCTCTTTTATAGTAGAAACATCTTTGATTTAGGAGGTTCTAGTCATGGCCGGAAGAAAAACTGTTGAAGAGCGCATTGCCCTCATCGACGCAAAAATCGCCAAGAAAAGGGAAGAGATTGCTGCGCTGGAGACGCAGAAACACAAGCTGCAAAATCCTGTTACCATGAAGTCAGTTATGGACAAAGCCAAAAAAGCTGGGCTGACTCCAGAGGAGATCGCAAAGAAACTGGGCATTGAGGTCTGATATCAAATAGCGCCGCCTGTGCATCAGCATGGGCGGCGTTTTTGTATGCTAAAGGCCATAATCCTTAATGAATTGTCGTACTATCTTATCAAATTTATATAAGATTTCATCCGGTAGCCGCTGGTCTGTCAATGCCTTGGGGAGTGTATAACCGGATGTACTCTTTTCAATCTTTCGGAACACCACTCGATCTGTTTCTCGATGTAGCGCTTTTATTTTGTATCCCTGACTCAGCCAGGAATAAGAAATGCAATATCCGTGAGCAGAGAGCTGAAATGTCTGGAAGGGAAAATCTTCATCTCGCCACATGGGAGAGGGTAAATCCGGCGTATCGTCATACCAAAAGGCATCAAAACAGTATGCCTCCCATGGCAGTGCATCACCCAAAATTTTTTCAATATCCTGGAAACTCAGATTGATTGTCTGACGCTTACTCTGCCGGAAATACTCTGTCAGCTCTATGTATGGTGACTCGTCCGAAGGCGAAGTATCCATGATGCCATCCAGCATGGATATGAGGTCTATGTGTTCTCCCGCCAATTCATCGGCACTGGAAAATATATCGTAGGCACATTGGCGATGAATGTAGATTAGGTTTTGAACTCTTCTGCCCTGCCCAATGTTCTTTTCAATAAGCTCAATGTCCTGGTCAGCCAACATCAGCTGATTGCAGTAAAAGCAGCGTCCACTTTGCCGGGTCCATACTGCTCTGTATTTTCCACTATGCTTTTGAACGTCTCTCTGGTGCTGAAGGTATATTTGATAATCGGCGTCAAGGTAAGGGTTGAATTTTAGTTTACAGGGCTTGTGCCTGACCGTTTCAAGGTGTGCCAGATGCACGACTCTGATTGTTGGGTCCGTGGGCAAGATGAAGAAATATTCGCCTCCTTCTTTTACCCAAAACTTTTTTGTGATTGTTTCCCTATGCCAACGGGGATACTTTCTGCACATCAAGTCGGTCAGCAGTCCCCATACAACAATATCCACACGACAGAACGCCTCATAAGCATCTTCGACACGGTGATAGGATGCCCACCCACGTAGCTTTTTGTTGATTTTCCCAATAAGTGTACGCTGGGTTCCTTTGAAGTTCAAAATGAGCTTTTCCATTTCATGTTCAAATCGTTTGATAGCGTCATCTGATGGGGTTACACAGAGTATCCCATTTGTCTTCTTGTAGTGGCGAGATAAAAAACAAAATCCCCTCTTAACATCTGCAATATAGGACTTGTCCTGGTTCATTCGCAGGCCACGATATCCAAGAAAATCACAAGCAATATCCAGTATGAGAGATGCCTGCTCTTGACTTCGGGCGGTGATGATTATATCGTCTGCAAATCGGATTGTATTGCCGTTGAGGTAATCAACGCCCCCAGCCGGGTACAACCTGTCGTAGATATAAGATTGTAAGCCATCCAAAAGCATATTGCCAAGGATGGGAGATAGCGAGGTTCCAAGTGATATTCCTCTGTCCGTTGAAAAAAGCTCACCATCTCGGATAACGCCAGCCTTGAGAAATTTTTGGAGCATAGCTTTATCCATAGGAATATCATTCATAAGCCGCTCATGCGTAATGCTACTGTAATAGGATTGCACGTCAACGACTACTACCCACTCAGGTGCATAGGGTCCGGTTAGATCGTGCATCAAGTAAGCATGAGCGTCAAATGCAGACCGGCCTTTCCGGGCAGAAAAGGATTTCCGATCTGCTGTGGCCTCTGATACCGGATCAAGAGAATATGCGTACAGCGTTAGCATCGCTTTATCACGCACGGCGGGAACATGAATAATTCTCAGTTTACCGCTTTCCTCTACCTCTGTGTGTCTATACGGCAATGGACGATACCCACGAGAGGTCAGGGTAAGAGCGGCTTTGGCTTTCTCCTCATTCGATTTCCAATGGACACCATCAATTCCCGCCTGCGAATTTGCGTTCGCGGCAGCCCGAACCGCCAATACTCGTGCCGCCCATGATCTGACAAGCTCAGACTGGAGTTTTTCTACTTCGTCCCATTTGCGGTTGTAAGCTGCATAAGATAAATCCTGCTGTTTTCGTTGCAGTTCGGCTTCCATTTTGGGCCAGTCAATCGTCCTCCATATGACAGCTAAATCTTCATCATTCATCACGCGCTGCGGTTTGGCCTGCGTGATTATCATCGAGATAGGGCAATGATCGGAACCGAGGATGTCCTTGTGAAACTTGATGCTCTGAACGGACGAAAGCAGCTCACTGGATAAAAGGAAATAGTCCAGACGGGTTCCACGATTATCCGCACGGTTCTTATTTTTGGGTCCCCACCAGGTGTACGCCCCTTCCTTGAATGGATGTAATTCACGGAATACATCGACAAGCCCAGTATTGATGAGCTTTTCCATTCCCTCCCGTATGTCTGAACGAAAAAAAAGATTGTCTGGTTCATTTTTTGCGTTTTCTGGGTAACTATCAATCCACGCTCTAGTTGCGTTAAAATCCCCACAGAGGATAACAGGCTTTGATAGGTTAGATACATATTCCCGGAGTGCGGTATCCCACTCCATGCGATAATCAGGACGGTCTGGGGTGTTGTGTGGGTGGACGCTGGGAACATACACATTGATGATGTAGCACTCCTTATATTCTAAGGCAATAAATCGACCGTCATCATCAAATTTGTCTATCCCTATTTTCAGGGAGCAAGACAAAGGTAGCTTTCGCACCAACGTCAATGTTCCAGAACATTTTGTTTTCTTTGAAAGGTTCCAAAACTGTGTGTAACCAGGAGTATTCAGAGAGCAACGTGTTTTTATTTCCTGGCAACATACTATATCAGGTTTTGCGTCAGCTAAAAACTCCAGAAATCCTTTTCGGCGGCAGGCCGCAATTCCATTCACGTTCCAGCTCACGATTTTCATAGTGTGTTTCCTTATTCCCGAAAGTCATCTTACAAGTATTTGCTTTATTTAAGCATACTTCGATAAAAAAGACAATCCTAATCATCTTACTCGAAGTCTCTTAATGCTATAAAATATGGCATCAGGATAAAAACGTGTTGCTCACCAGTAACTAGCGGTTCAAATCGAATAGAAATTGCGTGCCTTGAGATTTCTTGAAGGGTACTCATAAACTCTCCATGTGCAAATTCAACATAGCAGCACCACATCTCGATGGTGGCGGAATAAGATGAGTAGTTTATCTGTGCCCTGAGTTTTCCGCCAAATTCCTTCAAGATTTGCTCACAGGCTAAAATCGTCTTCTTGAAAATCACAGGGGCAAAGGGAATAAGAAATCGTGGATTTTCCTTCATCTCCTTTTCCAGGGCATGAATAAATTCTATCATGCGTTCTGCCTCGTCGGGAGAGAGGTCATCATCACCTTCATCAATGTTAGGTGGGAAAACGATATTATATTCGTAGTTCTTCATTGATGCGTGACACCTCCCGCGTGATGGGGTCGATCACAATAATTTTGCGTTTCTTGCTCTGTGCGTAACGCACAGTCATTCCGGTTCCGCTTTGGTAGGAGCCATTGTAGACGGCCAGCAGGATACCAGCATGATCTACCATGTAGCGGTTCCGGTCAAGCATACACTTTTTGGTATACTCATGTCCGGTGCGCACGATTTTGTTGGCCTGCTCTAATATGGAATGATACTGCGTTCGCACGGAGCTTGACCATTTTATTTCCTGATTATCACAGGGCAAGGCACAGCAAAGTTTTATCGCAGGATTTTTCTTTCTCAAGTCGAGAACAATCTGAGCTGCCCAAAGGTCTACCCCCTGAGCCATACCAGAAATAAATCCGGTAACACCATCATCGGCCAAGGTCTTAATCTGCTCTGCGAGGACATCCTTTAGCATGGTGCAGTCCGGGGAAGATTCGTTATATCTCCAAGGAAGACTTTTGGGGCGATGCCCGGTAAAGGCACAAGAACATAAGTCCATAAGACACCCTCCTACCAACATCTCATATAATTTGCGTCATTGGGTATGCCTATATCCAACAGGATTGATCCTCTTGTTTGGGCAGCAAACTCCCGTATTTTTTCGGAATACTGCGCAGAGGACAAATCACAAATACAGAAATCCGCCCGCTCAATCATATCTGAAATAACGTCAAAATCACTGTTGTCATCTCCTGTCCCCACCCGGCTTACATACGTCACTGAATGGCAAGGTGGGCAAAGTGACTTTCTCATGTCGTTCTGATCGTCGTCATCAGCTGAAAAAGTGTCGGCACACATTAGCGCTGTGATTTTTGTTTCTCGTAAAGCGATACGTGATGCTGTAGCATATACCAATGCAAAAAGGAAACTTGAAAGAGAATACGAGCTATCTACATAAATATCACGGACATCATATATAGAGAAAAGAAAATCAGTAATCCGTTTGAAGCGAGTCAACGATTCAAAAGTACCCTCGCCAAGTGCAAAGAGACCGCAAGTGGTTTTTTTCGATTTCTGTTCTGCGGTGAGTTTGCTGTGATACCTTTTCTCCAGCTCCAATCGAATTGTTCTGCACCCGTGTTGTAGTATCTGCCGTGCCCGTTCACTTCCTACACTGATGACCTTTCCAGCATCTTTCAGCGTGCATCCTTCATTCATTTTTTGAAAAATCAACTGTTCCTTTTCTGTTAAAAATGATACGGCATTCAAAATCGCTGCTTCAGTTTCAGGCGTCGTTAAATCATACTCCAAAGCTCTCTGGAATTTTATCGGCTGATAATGTGGGTCATACAGCGTATCATAGAAATAACTAATGACGTGCGTAGAATTTTGGACTATCCACTGCATCATTCTTGTTTGTTTTAAGGTAATGTCATCTTTTTTTGACTCTTGTATGACTGGGGTTATAAGTTTATCGCTCATGCAGAAAAACGCTCTTTCGCTGTTAAGCATTTCTTCGGTCGAGCTGTGATCTGATATGAGCGCAATCGTAACCTTCTGTGGATTGTAAGTTCTTGCTTTGAGTGCTACCAAAAGGCAGATATATGAAAAATCACCATCTGGGTAAACGTAAAACTCCACAGCCTCATACTCTGCCACAAGTCCATCGACCGTTGATTGTATTCTGAATTGAATATCTGCATCATACACGTCCTTGTGACCAATAAACGAACAGATTATCTTTTTCTTAGAAGAACGGTGGTCTGAGACAGACGGAAAATTCGCTCTGTCTTCTTGCATTTTTGGAAACGGTTGATTGATTGTTTCTCTGGTTCGTTGATGCTCATCCTCAAAACTTTTTTCAAAGTCAACATAGGAGGCACATAGCAGTCTAATAGCTGTATTAACATCAGGCGGAAACCTATATTTCCACGCGGTGTATCTTTTCCATACGATTGGATTCCGATTCCAGCCATTATCCAAGTATCGCTTAATTGCACTTCTGATGCTGCTTGGCTTAAGACCCTTTTCTTTGGAGACAGCTAAAATCAGATGCTTGATACCATCTGCATCCAAGGGAATGCTTTGTTCCGTATAGCTTTGCAGTATTTGTATCATGTACCAAGAGCCATTAGTGGTTATCCGTCCGAATTTTCTAACGTATAAAGAGATAAGTGGGTTTTTCTTTGCCATCTCAGATTCTCCTCGCAGGATACTTTTGTTGTGTTGTACAGCAGGATAAGAGCGGAAATATAGTCTTTCCTTCTCTCAAAACCACCATAGGCAATATTGCCTATAACGCTTTTACTCCATTATAGGCAATAATGGAGATAAGTCAATGGGGGAAGGAGGCAGGACGGCGTGGTTTCTTACGCTCCGCTATGGAGAACAATGGAAAAAAGTGGTGCGACCACTTATACACTTCAAGTGAAAGGCGGTATCAGCAGCTCCACAATACGCCGTCTAAAAGCTGGGGACTCTGTATCTACAAACACACTGGATGCTCTTTGCAAAATTTTAGGCTGTGCAATGCAGGATGTTATAGAATATCTGCCCGATAAGTGAAAAACAGGCGTTCCTCCCTCAAAACGTATACTTGAAGGAGCCAGAGGGACAGGGGTACGCGGTAACCGGCAAGCAATGCGTGTGTGGCCACACACGCTCTTTTGCTTGTTGGTGGCTACCGCCCCCAAACCCCATTGAACAGCCCCGTGCCGGGTCTGGCTGCGCGTTCCTGCGGAACGCTTTTGTTGGGCTGGTGGCCCTCCAGGTAGACAGAAGAACGGTCAGCGCTGCTCTTCCTGCCGGGTGGCTTCCGTCTCCTTCTCCTGTTCCTCATAGCCCATCAGCCGGTCCACATTGGCCTTGACGGTCAACAGTTCCCGCATCTCGTCCCGTGCTGTTCGATAGTCGGCGTAGGCGGATTTTTTCTTCGCCAGCAGAGTGGCGTACTCAGCCTGGAGGCTTTTAACGGTGGGCAGCTTTTTCAGCCCTAGCTCGTCAAAATATTTTTTTGCCGCCTGATGCAGAAGTATCTCGCTCTCATGCTCCGCCCGGAACGCCTTGGAGTATCCTGCCTTGCGGTAGGCTACATAGATGTCACGGGTCTTGGAGTAATTGATGATGTGCGTTCTCAGGACGGCAATCTCCGCCATGCGCTGCTCCGCTGCCTTGATCTGCTCCAACAGTCCATTGCATCGGACCGTGGCCTCGTCTGTTCTGGCGGCGAGGGCGGCGTACTCCAGCAGGCCGTGTTCCGTCAGGTAGTTCAACGTATGTGCCATCTGTTTGAGGTTAAATACACTGGCCCACCGAGCGTAGCCAGCGCCTTTTCCGGCTTGCAGTTTGGCTTGAATGTCCACCAGCAGATTGACCTTCGAGGGGTCTGGCTGGCGGACTTTTTTTGCGCCGGGGATATGGGCGCGCTTGCCGGACAGGACTTCCATCAGAGCATCAACACCGTAGCTTTCACCCATACTGTCAGCGTCCAGCCGAATAAACTTTTTGCCATCCGGTGTTTTCAGCCGGATGGATTTTCCCCGTGGAGAAACCTCTATCCCCATCTCCCGCAGAAGGGCCAACAGTGCCTCCAGATCGGCGGGGCTTTTCTCCAGAGCGGCGTCAATCGCCATGCGCAGCTGGTCCCGCTGGCAGGGCGGTTTCTCCCCCAGCCACTTGTTATAGCTCTTGCCGTGGGGCCGGGGATTTTCCACGATGGAGTAGCCGTTTTCGATGCAGATAGTGTCGTTCAGCCGCCGCACGGCTTTGGTACTGCCCCAGAAGTTTCGGAATTTTCGGGTGCAGTCTAGGGAGGTCGAATTGAAAATGATGTGGTTATGGATATGAGCTTTGTCGATGTGGGTGCAGACAACAAAGGCGTGGTTTCCTTTTGTGAAGCGCATCGCCAGCTCCCGGCCCAGGCGGTTGGCCTCTTCCGGAGTGATTTCCCCTGGAACGAAGGACTGCCGTATCTGATAGGCCAGCACATCATCCGTCCCACGGTTCCTTCCGGTCTTGGCGATGTACTGCCGCTTTGCAAAAAGAAATTCGGCGTCAGCGGTGCGGCTGTCACATTGGTAGCTGGTGATAAGCCTGCCACCGTTTGTCTTTTCTGGATTTTCCACATAGCCCAGGATGTCGCTGATTGCTGTCGCTGCCGACCGGCCCTTGCCGGTATGCAGAGGCATGAGGCGGGTGGTGGCGATTTATATTCCCCCTTTTTCGTTACCGCTTTACCTTAACCTCCCTTGTTGCTACGTCATGCCGAATATATTATACTTTTCAGCCAACTAAAAATCAAGATTTATGCGAAGTATAATTAACGTCATAACGAACGGGGGGCGATAGCTTGAAAGACGTTCTTGCTGAAATTACGCGCTTACGTTTACAGCGCCAGTGGTCTGAGTATGAATTAGCGCAATACTCTGGCTTATCTCAGTCAACGATTTCTACTTGGTATCGCAAAAACCAAACTCCCACGATTGCAACTTTGGATAAGGTATGCCAAGGCTTCGGCATTACATTGTCTCAGTTCTTTGCTGAAGAAGATGATGCCATCCATTTAACACCAGAGCAAAGGGACTTGCTGGATAGCTGGTCTGCATTGACAGAACAGCAGCGGTCACTCCTATTGGAGCTTTTCAAAACGATACCCTGACTCTGTGCCGTAGCGACACAGAGTTTCTTTTCCCCTGTTCGTCATTGTACCATATTGTGAATATCTCCACAATACTAGATTTAGAGAAACCGCCCTATAATCTGTTTATCACAGTACAGGGCGGGGTGATTTCGATTATTGACTACGGGCCGCTGTGGAAAACTATGCAGGCGCGTCAGGTGACGCAGTACCAGCTTTTGAAATCCGGCATAGATAACAAGACGCTGGATGCGTTGAAAAAGAACAAGAATATTACCTTGCTGACTCTGGAAAAGCTGTGTACCATTCTCAACTGTACACCTAATGATGTTGTCATGTTCAAAGAATAAGGCTGGTGAGAGATTGCTCCCACCAGCCTGCTTTTCTGTTAGTATACAGCGTCCTGGATGAAGTATCGAAGGGCCTGGACCCGTCCCAGCAGCCATGCCGCCGCAGTAGTCAGTCCCAAGGGACTGAGCAGGAACGCGATCACCAAGAGGATGATGCCCTGGGGAACGGAGACCGCCAGCAAAGCGTATACGCCGATCAGGACGAATACCCAGCAGGCCAGCCCCATCACCATGCCAACACAGTACAGCACTCCCACGCAGAGCCAGACCGTCACCGCCAGCACCGCAACAATGGGTGCAGCCAGTACCTTCAGCAGAAATCTCACAGCGGCCTCCTTTCAGCACCGGGCAGCAAGCTCCGCCCCCATACGCTCGATCTTTTCCCGTTCCTTTTTGTCCGGGTCACGCTCATGTTCTGTTGAGAATTGGAAGCTATGGAAATCCACATATCGCTCCTGGAGCATATCCCGCAAATCTTCCGGGTCCTCTGCAAGTCTGGATGTTACCCAGTCTCCATCGCTGGTTTCCCACATCACCACCAGATAACCCCGGCTGGTGTTCAAAACTTCGGTGTCCTTATCCTTGCTCAGATAATCCTGAAAGACTTCAAACACTTTGTTGTATGTCATTTGATTTCCCTCCTGAAATTGGTGTACTCATAGCATACAGGAGGGCAGAATTTTTTGCAAGGATGTGGTGGGGCGTTCACTGGATTTTTGCCAATGACCGTAAAATTTTCTGCGCCGCCTCCCACAGGCCGTCATAATCCCGCCGCAGGTCCTCCAGATCGGCGTCATAGAACCGGCCTGTTTCGTGGACACGCTTGGTAAGCTGGTTGAGGTTGTTGCTGGACCGGCGCAGCAGGGATACCATTTCCCCCAGTTCCGGCAGCTCCAGGTTGACAACATAGCCGTCAATGGCAATTTTTCGGAGGTAGGCACTGAGATTGTTGGTGCTGTACTGCTCCATCTTCATTCTGATTTGTTCCAGTTCCTTCTCTGAGACATAGAATTTCAGCAGTATCCCACGGTTCCGGTTCACCACTATCACCGCTCCTGTTCTTTGGCCTTTTTCTTAGCGGGCGGTTTGGGGGCGGCGGACTGCTCCTGCAATTTCTTCCGCACAGACGGTTTCCGCAGCTGGAGCTTTTGAAAGCGGTTCTCGTCTTGGGAGATCAGAGCATAGGTCCCCCTCCGGCCCTCCAGGGTGGAGAAGGAGAGGGACTGAAAGGGCAGCATGGCCATCAGGCGGTCGGTATCCTTCGTTTTGGCCCGCGCCAGGAAGTCAGGCGAGATTTGGGCTATGTAGTGGGTCCTGCTAGGGCTGTTCGGTTCCCGTGCGTCCTGGAATTTGCACAAGATGTTCACCGCCTCCGCTTTAATGTCCTCCTTTGTCAGCGGCAGGGACAGCAGGTACTCATGCCGGGCCGTTGTCACAAAGCCGTCCACAAGTGCGGGGTGGCTCTGCACCACAAACTCCCTGTTTCTGTCTCCGCCAATTCTGTCCGCATCCTCAAAGACAGGGATGGTCCTCGCCCAGTCCTTGTTTTTGTACGAAAACCGGCCATCGTGTTTCTTGTCACGCACCGTTGCCGCCAGGACGTAGAGCGTCCGATCATAGCCGAACTTCTTCACCACGGCATGGACCGCCGCTTTGCAGTCAAAGGAAAATCCGTCATGGCGATTGCTGATCTCGTTTTCAATGGCCTGTTTACAGGCGATATTGGCCTGATGGGATGCCCGGTACTGGTCCAGCTCGCCGTTCTCCTTCGCATAGTCAAAAGGATACTTGTAAACCGGGGACTTGCGGATTTCCTCTTCCCGCTGGATAAGGTCATCGGCGCGGGCCTCAATGGTATCTTGAATATCCTCCATATACTGAGGGTCATCCCGCTTGCACCAATCCCGGTAAATGTCGGCCAGAGGCGCAGACGAGGCCAGCAGCGTCTCCGCCTGGGCCGCTGTCAGATCATGGTCCTCCAGCGCAATCAGAATATCCTGCCGGATGGTGTACTCATAGGTGTGATTGAGGATCTCCGCAGGGGGCTGGGATAACAGCCATGTCCGGTATTTGTCCTGCTCTGCCTGCATTTTCTCGGCCAGGGCAGCAGTCAATTTTTTAGCGTCCACATGATACCTCCTGTTCAAAATGGTGCAGGCGGGGAGCGTTCCCCGCCTGTCTGTCACCGCTCCTGGCGGTCATTCTTCGGTTTGTCCGGTTTCTGCCTGGGCGGGAGAGGCCGTTTCAGTCCCTCCAGCACCGAGGGCCGTTCGCTCTTGGCAATGGACTGTTCCGCCGGGGGCGCTCCGTGGTCGATGTTGAGGGCGGAGTCCAGTTCAGCGAGGCGGGCGGACTTCACCCGTAGTTCTTCCTCCTTTGGGAAGGGCTTGCCCAATTCCGCTTTGGCGGCGCTCTGCTGCTGATAGAGGGTCTGAAGATGGGCCTCCATTCCTTGCAGACGCTCCGGCATTTTTTCCAATGTATTGTCCATACGGGTGATATTGCCGTATACATCATCGCTCAGTTCCACAAGATGGGTCATCTTGCCTTTCAGGGTCATCGAGGTCTGTTCAAAAAATCGGGCAGGGGAAATGGACATTGCAAAACCGCGGTAACTGCCAATCTCCTTCGCCTCCCCCGCTTTCAGCTCCTTGCAGGCCGCAAGCAGGGCTTTCCCGGCCTCCGCCCTGTCAGCGAAGGTCACGCCGCCGATCTCCATCCCGGCAAAGCCCTGTTTGACTTCCACAGCAGAGGGGGCCTCCAGCGTATCGGCGGCGGGCTGCTCTCCATCAGCGGTCTTGGCCGGAGAATTTTCCACGGTGATGATAGGGTGAGGGTGTGCCGCCAGTGTTTCCATATCGGCTTTGAAACCGGTGATAAACTCCTGGTCCTGCTTGATCTGTTCTGGGAAGTATTTCAGAAGATTGTCCTCCAGCCGGTACTGCTGGCTTTGGTGGTCGGCTTTCAGCAGGCGCAGACGGGAAACGTCAATGTCCAAATCCATCCGCTCTTTGATTCGGGGGTCCCCGGCGCACAAAGCCTTGATCTCAGCATAAGAGAGCGCCGTCTCGTCCACGTCCTCACAGGAACGCACCGGGGATTTAGAAGTCATAATTTGCGAGATAAACTTCTGCTTATTCTCAATGGTCTGCCACAAATAGGCGTCAAAAGTTCCTTCTGTGACATAACGGAACACATGGACTTTCTTGTTGTCATTGCCCCTGCGCTCGATGCGGCCCTTGCGCTGGATAAGGTCACGGGGTCGCCAGGGACAGTCCAAGTCATGCAGGGCAATCAAGCGTTTCTGAATATTGGTCCCTGCTCCCATTTTTGCTGTGCTGCCAATGATGACCCGCACTTGACCGGCGTTGACCTTAGAGAACAGGGCCTTTTTCTTCTGGTCGGTGTCGGCATCATGGATAAAGGCGATCTGCTCCGGCGGCATACCAGCGGCAATCAGTTTCTGCTTGATATCATCATAGATGGTAAAGGGCTTTTCGGTATCCTGTGCAAGTCCCTTCTTCTTTTTTGAGGGCTTGGCCTGGGGCGTGGAAATATCACAGAACACGATTTGGGTCAGTTTACCGGCCTCGCCCTCCTGCCAGATGTGCAGGATGTTCTCCACACAGCGGTTCACCTTCGTTCCTGGCTCGTCCGGCAGCAGAGGGTCAATGATACGCTGGTCCAGGCCCAGTTTCCGGCCATCCGAGGTTATCTTTAGCATATTATCCACGCGCGGGTCAACAGTACCGCCATGTACTTTGGAGGCCCTTTCGGACAACTCCTGCACCATCGTTTTTTGATGCTCAGTAGGTTTGGATGCGATGGTATGATACTCCACCTCCGGGGTGGGCAAATGGAGCTGGTCGGCGGTTTTTACGTCCGCGACCTCCTTGAAAAAGTTCATCAGCTCCGGGAGGTTGAAGAATTTTGCGAACCGGGTCCGGGGGCGGTAGCCGGTCCCTTCCGGAGCCAGCTCCAGAACGGTGGACGTTTCCCCAAACCTGCTGGCCCAGCAGTCGAAGTGGCCCATGCCCATCTCTTGCAGCCGGTCATACTGAAGGTAGCGGTGGATGGTAAACATTTCGGTCATGGAATTGGAGATCGGTGTCCCTGTGGCGAAAATGACGCCGCGCCCGCCGGTGATCTCATCCAGGTAGCGGCACTTGGCAAACATATCGCTGGATTTTTGGGCGTCGGTAGTAGACAGACCGGCGACATTCCGCATTTTCGTTGTCAGGAACAGATTTTTATAAAAATCGCTCTCGTCCACAAACATCCGGTCCACGCCCAGCTGTTCAAAGGTGACAACACTGTCCTTTTTATACCTTGCACTTAAATCGGCCAACCGTTTCTCCAGCCGCCGCTGTGCCTTTACCATCTGTTTGATGGAGAAGTTTTCTCCCCCTTGATACTTCAGCCGTTGGATACCGATCATAATTTCCCGTATCTCATCCTGAATAATGCGTTCCTGACGTTCAAAGCTGACAGGAATTTTCTCAAATTGAGACTGCCCGATAATGACGGCATCATAGTCGCCGGTGGCAATTCTGGCGCAGAACTTCTTGCGGCGGGCCGGTTGAAAATCCTTTTTGGTGGTAACGAGGATGTTGGCGGAGGGATACAGCCGCATAAACTCAGAGGCCCATTGCTGAATCAGGTGATTGGGAACGACAAAGATGGATTTGCGGCATAGGCCCAGGCGCTTGCTCTCCATGGCGGCGGCAATCATCTCAAAGGTCTTGCCAGCGCCTACCTCGTGGGCCAGGAGGGTATTGCCGCCGTAGAGGACATGAGCCACGGCATTGACCTGATGCGGTTGCAGCTGTATTTCCGAGTTCATACCGGAGAAAACGATATGGCTTCCGTCATACTCCCGGGGCCGGATGCTGTTCATTTCCTCGTTGTACTGTTTGACAAGGGCCTGCCGCCGTCTGGCATCCTTCCAAATCCAGTCCCGGAAAGCGTCTTTGAGGGCCTGCTGTTTCTGCTGGGCCAGGGTAGTTTCCTTACTGTTCAGAACACGCCGCTCATTGCCATCCAAGTCCGTCTCATAGTCATAGATACGGATATCCCGGAGGTTCAACGTGTCTTGCAGTATCTCGTAGGCGTTTGCCCTTCTGGTTCCAAAGGTGGTGTAGGCGGCGATGTCATGGTCGTATACGGCCCTTTTTCCGGTGATTTGCCACTCCGCAGTCACAGGTGAATAATTCACTTTGATACCACCTTGCAGCCGCCAGGGAGTGTCCAGTGTTTCATACATGAACTGCTGTATGTACTTCTTATCCACCCAGGTGGCCCCCAGGCGGACCTCGATCTCAGAGGCGTCCAGGTCTTGGGGTTGGGCGGCGGTCAGGGCCTCCACATTCTGCCTGATCTTCGCGGCATCCTTCGGCGGCAGGACCTCTGCCAGTGCTTGGGCCATGCGCAGTTTCCGCCGCACATTGCCGGAGAGGTATTCATCGGCGGTGACAAAGGGAAATTGGTTCAGATCGACAAACGACCTTGGGATACGGTACGGGTCCTCCGCACAGCGAATATCCCGGAAAATCACGCCGGACAATTCCTGTTCCAGCTGTTCTTCTGTCTTGCCGGAAAGCTGTGCCATGTAGGGCATATCCACTTTGGCTTTCTCCGCGATGGAAACCGCCAGGGCCTCGGATGCGGTGTCCACATGGTCCACGGCCTGGTGGGGGCTGATGGTCCTTTTTGTAAACATATCCGCCTTGCGTTCCAGCCGCCCGTCCTCGTCGATTATCTCCAGGGCGCACAGAAGGTAATAGCTGTCGTCACTGGAAAATACCTGCTGGTTACGCCGGTCATTGATGAGGCCAAATTCAGCGGCGAACGCATCATAGAGCTGATTCAGCTTTCCCTGCTGTTCCCGGACGGCGCTGTCAGGAACGTCCTCCTTCGTCTGAAGGTCGATCAGCTCCCGAACGCAGTCCCGCAGCTCCACCATGCCAACAACACGATCTTTGGCAGCGCCATTCAGGTGTTGCTTTTCCATGATGGAATTTTCACGGAAATACACATCCCCGTCTACAACAGCAAAGGAGAAATTCTGCACATTGGGGTCAGCGGGGATGGTAACGCGCTCCTGTTCGGCCCCTTCCTCCAGCTCAGACGGCTCGGCCTCCCGGTACTGGCCCCGTATGTACTTGACGGCATCGCGAAGCTGGTCGGACAGCTCCAGACCCTCTATGGGTTCCACAGTAAATTCCTGTCCGGCGTATTGGGTGCTTTTTCCGCTCTGCCGTCCCAAAATCATCTCTGGATGGCTGATAAAATAGCGGTTTACGGTAAAGCCGTTCTCATTCTTCCCAACGTGTACCCAGTCGGGCAGTTCCACCTGGGGCGTATCCCGTTTCTGAAAAAACAGAATGTCCGTTACAACATCTGTCCCGGCATTGGCCCGGAAAGCGTTGTTGGGCAGGCGGATAGCGCCCAGAAGGTCCGCCCGTTCCGCCAGATATTTTCGGGTATCCTCACTTTTTGCGTCCATGGTGTACCGGCTGGTGACAAAGGCCGCAATACCTCCGGGGCGTACCTGGTCCAGCATTTTGGCGGCGAAATAGTTATGGATACTGAAATGGTATTTGTTGTAGGCTCGGTCAGAAACAGGATAATCTCCGAACGGCACGTTGCCCACGGCGAGGTCATAAAAATCCCGGCGGTCGGTGGTTTCAAATCCGGCCACAGTGATATTGGCTTTAGGGTAAAGCTGCTGGGCAATGCGTCCGGTGATGCTGTCCAGCTCCACGCCGTACAGCTTGGACGCAGCCATAGCCTCCGGCAGAAGTCCGAAGAAATTTCCCACACCGCAGGACGGTTCCAGGATGTTGCCAGCGGTGAAGCCCATATTACCCACAGCCTCGTAGATTGCCTTGATAACCACGGGGCTGGTGTAGTGGGAATTGAGGACTGAGGTCCTTGCCGCCTCATACTCCGCAGGGGTCAGGGCGGCTTTCAGTTCCAGGTATTCATTCGCCCACTCCGGTTTGTCCGGGTCAAAAGCGTCCGGCAGACCGCCCCAGCCTACATAGCGGGAAAGCACTTCCTGTTCCGACCGGGTGGCAGAGCGGCCCTCCAGCTCAATGCCCTGGAGGGTGTTGATAGCGTCCATGTTCATGCGGAACTTGGCTTTCGGTCCGCCCTCGCCCAGATGATCGTCCGTGATGCGGAAGTTTTGAGCGCCGATCTGTTCCGGCTGGGTCTGTTCCGGTTCGTCAACAGGCAGACGTTGAACAATCACATCAAAGGGCAGGCCGTTCTTATCACCAGGATAAATGGTCGTGGTTTCCGGCGTGACCTCCGGTGCGGGAGGCGGCTCCGGCTCCTGGGTGAACAAATGGGCGTTGCGCTCGTCCTGACGTATAGCGTCCTCGAAGAAATCCCGGCTGATGACCTGATTGTTCCAGGCGTAGGGGCCGGTGTCGATGCGGACATCCAGGTCCCCGATGTAGCCAATGGTGCCAGTGACTTCATGGTCGCCGTATTGGAAGGAAACCTTGTCCCCTACCTGATAGGAGGGCTTACCCTCCAGACGTACAGGGTCACGCTGGACCGGCGCATGGGTAAAGCCGTCCAATTCCTGCTGCCAGAGGGAGCGCAATACCGGCGCGATCTGATGCCAGGAATATGCCGCGCTCGCAATTTTCACTTCATCATCGTTCAAAATCTCTATCCGCATAGAGAGGCCGGATGTGAAATAGTCCGCCGTTTCGCCGGTGGAAAGCTCTGTGGTGTCTACACGGTTGCCCAGAAGTCCCGACAGCAGACCGCCCATTTCCCGATTGCCCTTTCCGGCTCGAAAATATTCGATGATCTCATTTCTGTCCTCGTCCGTCAGCAGGCCGGAGGTCAGGACCTCCCGGAAGTCCTCGTTGAATTGGCTGAGGTCAGCCGCCAGAAAATCTGTAATATGGCTGTTCCGGCTGTCCCTCAAAAGCACAGCAATAAAACGGTCCTTGGGTTCTGAGCGGAGTACAGGGTAGGCTTGCGTGGGGTCACGCAGCTGCACATCAAACAGGGAAATATCCTCAATGACGTACTCTGTGCCGTCCAGACAGACCTTATCTCCCACATCGTAGGCCGGGGCCAGCGGGTCACGGGCAGGCGGGGCGGCGGTGTCAGGGATTGCCGCCTGGATTTCCTGCCACTGTTCATCGGAAACAGTGATCTCTACCTCATGGGTGGTATCCCCAGCGCCGATGGTGATGGTATCTCCCTCACGGATAACAGGCTGGCTGGAGAGGTCGGGGGGCTTTACTTCCGGTTCAAGAACACCTTTGTCCCGCAGTTCACGAATGACAACAGGCGCAACGGCATCTTCTTCAAAATAGCACCAGCCGTTTTCAGAACCGCCTGCGGCTACGGTTTCGGGGGAAAGGAGGTTGTTTGCGTCCGTCTCCCGCACCATGATGCCGCCATGACTGGGGGTGCTGATCTGATAAATGCCCTCTGCAAGTTCTTTGCTTTCCTGTACCTTGCCCCAGGGGGAATGGTCGCCAGTCTCCACACCCCAGGGCGGTGTTTCCTCATCATACTCCGGCGAAGGTACAGAGAGTTCGGCGTAGGTCTCGTCAATGACCTCCCGATGCAGGCGGTAGCGGAAGTCGGGCATATCGTAGTACAGCCGCATAAACTCCGGTTCCGTAATGGTGAGTGCCGCCCGTTTGACTGCGGCATCGCCCTCAATGACGGCGGTCTCCCTGTCAGAATTGCGGCAGGCGTTCTGATAGGCCGTATCAGCCAGAACCAGATTGGTGATGACCGGCTTATACTGCTCAAAAATTTCCCGAACAGTGGGAGCTTTCTCCGGCGCGGCCTCTTCCGTAAAAAAGCGGTTATCTTTCACCAGACGGGCAAGATACCGCTGGACTTTGGGCCAAGGGAGGTCGATAGCCGCACCTTCCACAGTGACGGGAAAGGCAGGGAGGTCATCGCCGTACTCGCTCCGCAGCCAGTCCGCTGTATCCTTCTCACGGCCATGTTCGGTCATGTATTGCCGCACCCGGCGCTTGCTGTCTGGGTCGCCGTTCCACTCCCGGAGGGCGGTATCAATGTCGTCTTGGGTGATCTCACGGTTGGAAACAGCAGAAGGACCGGGCGTTTCCACGCTCGGCCCCTCCGGGTCATCCTCTGTATTCAGCTGTAGATCAGTTCCGCCAGAATGATCTCCTCCGCCTGGGCCTTGCAGGAGTTCATCAGTCCTACCCACTCCATCATGTTCTGGGCTTTCAGGTCCTCCGTTGCCCCCGCCGTTTTCGCCAGTGCGGGCATCATGCTCTCCAGCATCTCGTTGGCCCTGTCCTCCACCTCCAGCAGGTGGCTGAACAAGGTCCCCCGCAGTACCAGCCGGTTGAACATCCCCGGACGGTTCTCTTTCAGATATCTCCGGCGCAGCAAGCCGTATTTGCCCAAGCTCCGGTTCGGCTGTTCCGGGAGGGTCAGTTCGGGTAGGAGAACGTCTCCCACCTGTTTGTAGGTCAGTTCCAGTTCCATGTTCGTTGCTCCTTTCCGCGTGCTTTTCACGCTCATACTCCTTGATGGCTACCTCGATCTCCCGCAGGACCTGTTCGCTGCTCTGACTGATGGCCGTCCCCAGCTCTGTCACTGTGTCCAGGGTGTTGAAGTCGAATACACTCAGAAAGTCCTCGTGCTGAAAATGGGTTTCCGGCTCTAAACCGCAGCGGGCCATAAGCACATAGGTGGTGCTGACGGTAGCCGCCTGCCAGAACTGTACTCCGATGTTGACACTATCATACGACTCCAGGAAACTTCCGTCAACGATACGGATCAGCTCATGTTCGTGCTCTTTCCAATAGTCCCCCGCCAACACAGAGGCGATCTGTTCCAGCTGGTCGGCAAGTCCGTCCTTGCCAGAGATGCCAAAGCGTTTTTCCAGAGCGGCGGTCACAACCTGCTGATGTTCCGGGCGGTACTGCCACAGCCAGGGGCGGCGGGCGTTTTCCTTCTCGCCGGTGTCAGCCACATCAAAGACATAGCGAATTCTGTTTTTGCCGGTGCTGGTGTCGATGAGGGCAATGCCCTTAGCCCCCCGCATCACATACCGGCGCATCTGCTTGTTCCAGAGGTCATAGTCTGCACAGGCGGTGGCCTCCGGGCGCTGGGCGTAGATAAGAAGTTGTTCGTTAAACGGATATTTGTATAATCTGGCGGCGGTGGCTAAAAAGCCGGTCCACTCTTTGTAACTGCCGGATATCTGCCGGGTGGCCTGTTCAGAAAGATGAATGTATTCCTGGACCTTATTCGCCATAGGCAGGGTCCTCCGGGTCGAAGTCTGGGTAGAGGTCTACGGCCTCAAAGTCGGCATCGGTCATGCGCCGCAGCTTGCCGAGGGCGCTGTCGGTCAGTTCCCGCAGCTCGTCCTCGTCCAGCTGCAAATAGCCCCGCATATCCTCCAGGGAGGCGATCAGGCCGGTGCGAGTGCCAGCGCGGTTGTAGATACAGAGCAAATTCCGTTCCTCAAATGTAAATTCGTTCATCTCTCAAAACTCCTTCTCTTCTTTTTGGCAGACTTTTCGGCGGCCTGCTGGCGCTCACGGATGGACTGCTCATTCCTCCCCTTGTACGCCGCCCGGATATCAGCCATCAGCCGTTGGCACTCGCCGGGAGGGAGCTGTTTCAGCTTTTCAGCTGTGGAGAGGAACAGGTCATGGACCTGGGGGGACTTCTTCAGCGCAGGCAGGGCGGCGGTCAGGTCCTCAATCAGATGCTCCGGGGTATTCATGGCATACTGGAAAATGGTCTGCTGTTCCCCGGCGGTAAAGTAAGTCAGGTACTCGCTCATGCGGCGAAAGGCGGTGACAGTTCCGTCCTCGTCCCGGACCGGCTCATACCGTGCGGGGGAGCGCAGATACATTCCGTCCATGCCAGCGCCGCCGATGTAAAAACCGGCCTCGTCCTTCTCGCTCTCCAGTAGCGCCGTTCCGTTCTCCAGCATATAGCCCGGTTCCGTATGCCGGTTGATAAGCCCCATGGGGACACCCACTTGGCGGATGCCCACGATCTCCGCCGAAACATCGTCCAGCGTAATGTCATACCGTCCTTCTGCCATTGTTCACCTGTCCTTTCCCACACTCTTTTTGGGTGCTGTCTGCTTTTTCTCCTGTTTGGGCTGTTTTTTCAGCTTTTCCCGCACAGACTGTTTCTTTTCCTGCTCTTCCCGGCGAGTAGCCGCCGCCAGCTCCAGAAGGGAGATGGGCTGGCCGGACCGGGCCTGCTGCTCCAGCTCCGCGACAGTAGTTTTGGGGCCGTTGTTGATGATGCCGTCAATCATGCCAAGATCATCTTCCATCGCCATTTCAGCGTTTTTCAGATAATTCTCCGATTGAAAGAAACCGGGCAGAGGGGAAAATCCTAAGCGGTCAACATAGTAGCAGGATATCACGTCATCCCGTTTCAGTGCAATGATGTCGCTGATGGACATAGAGGGCCGGTGATAGTCCGCAGGATGATCGATGTTGAACTTCTCCCAGAGCTTATCCAGGACGCTCAAATCCAGTCCAAAAGCAAGTTCTCCGGTATAGGCCAGCTCGTAGTTGGCACGGTCCACTGTCAGGCCCTTGGAGGTCAGCCAGTCCATGTTCATAAACCGCAGGCGGTCAGGGTCATCGTCCTTGATCTGATAGATGGCAAAGCAGTCTCCGCCGTGGTCCAGAAAAGCCCTCTCCCGTTCTTCCTGGTGGTTCAGCCGGTCCACGATAAGCTGGTGGAAGTCGGGGCTGGCCTCCCATTCCTCTTTGGATACGGCAAATACCACGCCCTCCGGCTGCTCGGTAAGTTCTTCCGCATCAAAGACCATGACCGGATTTTCGCCAGTTTGCACCGCATAAATAGTCAGGTCACGTTCCAGCAGTTCCGCGGCCCGGTCTTTGGACAGAGGCAGGAGGTCGCCGTCCATATAGCCATAGTTCTGCTCCAGCTCATCAGAGAGAAATGCCGGGTCCGGCATGGGGTACTCGTCCAGAACGGTGTCCCACAAAGCATCATCCTCAGCGGCGATATGGTCCCGCTGCTTTTCCAGGGGGTCAGGATACTGTTCCTCAATTTCTGCCTCCGTCTGTACTGCCCGGTCAGCGGCCTCCCGCAAGGTTTCCACCATCGTGGGTGTCACCTTTTCTAGGACATACAGACGGTCAAGGAGTTGTTTTGCCTCAGATGCACAGGCGGCACATGAGCTTGCCGCATCTATACACACCTCAGACGCACGGGGAAATTCTGCAAGATGAAGTAAGGAAAAACGAATTTCCTCCCAGTAACCGTTGTTTAGTTCCGCCGCAATATCAGCGACAAACTGTACTTTAGAGTCCAACGTAGCAGGATGCTCAATTACTCCCGTCTGATAAAGGTTGTCCAGGAAGTCGTACAGATCGGAGGAAAACTGCTCAATGCTGTCAGGGGCCGCTGCTTTCGGCGCTGCCTGCTCCAGCCGGGCTTCCACCGGCGGCGCAGGGACCTCAGCCTCCAGCGCGGCCTGTTCCGGCTGGGTCAGGTCAACGCCCCGCTCTTTACAAATCTCCTTGAAATGCCGGTCAATGTCGTTGATAAGCTGATTGGCGGTCCTGCCGATGGTCTCCAGACTGGCTTTCAGCTCCGGCAGAGATTTTTCGCTGCTCCACCCGGCAATATAGCCAAAGCTATACTCGCCGGTCTGGAGGCCGAAGTATTGACAGACGGCATAGGATACGCTTTCCGCCTCCACTTCCTTAGTATTGCGGTCCTTTGACTTTGTTTCCTGCTCCGTTCCGGCGGTGGCCGACAGCCGGTTCTGTTCCTTCAGATGCAGCACGGCATGGGCAATCTCGTGGATCGTCGTGCGCACTGTCTGCATTTGTCCCATACCCTCTTTGACAGTAATGTCCCGTGCGTCCAGGTCCAGAAACCCGTCCACGCCCTCTTCCCGAATGGGATTGATGGCGATGGGCACAGGAGAAGTCCGCCGCAGGGCCTCCATGAAAATCTCATAATTCTGCACTTCGCCCGTCAGGGGACTGGACAACTGAGGCAGGGGCTTGCCCTCGGTCTGGGACACGTCAAAGACCTTTACCGGGCGAAACAGGGGGATTTCGACTTCTTTCTCCTCCATGATAACATTTCCATCATGGTCTAACATGGGGGATTTTGTCACCGGGTCCAGCTTTTTTTCCTCGATCTTCTTCTTGAAGGGCGTGGGGGCCAGAATGGTGATGCCTTTTTCGCCCTTCTTCACATTGCGCTGGAACTTCTTTTTCCAGGCATTGAAACCGGCCACGGCGGTGGCGTCAGGCCGCTGCATATGGATGAGTATGGTATTGCGCACGGAATAGCTGTGAAACCGGGACATGGTACGCAGATACTCGGCGTACTTGTCGCTCTGAAACAGGTCTTGGATGCCCTGCTCGATGCTGGCGGTGATCTCTTTGAGCTTTTCCCGGTTGGATTTTTTCTCTGCCATGGGGCCTCCTTTCATGGTAGTAATGTCCGCAAATCAAAGCCGATTTCGGGCCTCTGAATGTAATTCCATTCCTCCCTGTGTTCAGCTACTCGGAAAGTCCTGTGCCGCAGGGCTTTTAGAGGCCCGATTTGCGGACATCCAGGCGGTGTTTTTGCTTCCTTGCCGCATCTTTTTTCCGGCGCTCTCTGGCGGCGCAGTTTACGCAGTATTTCGCAGCATTGGAGGGACGGAAGATGGGCCTGCCGCAAACGATGCAGCGCCGCAATGAAGTGCCGCCCACAATCTCCGCCCACAGCTCCCGGTCAGCCGGAAGGACAGCGGAACGGAAGTAGCGGCACAGCAGAGTGTTGGAAATCAGCTGCGGACAGGGGCAGGGGTCGTACCCGTCATCCAGCAGCAGGCAGTTTCCCCGGTCATAATTGGCGCACAGACGGCGAAGGAGCTTTTTAGCCCTGGAAAACTGCTTTTCGGTCATACGGGGAAGGTCAGTCGTTGCCATCATCAAACTCCAGCCGGTAGTTGGACTTCTCCCCATCGTCCTCCAGGTAGACAGTGGCGTCATAGGTCTTGTTCGTTTTCTCGGACCAACAGCCAGTAAGATGGAGCTTGCCCACGTTCAGCAGAGCGGCGGCGGTATCCCGGTCGAAGTCCTTCTTCTTGGCGGCGAAAAAGCGGTTATCCTTCCAGAGGGCAAACCGGCAGGAGGGATTCTCACAGAAAAAGCCCTTCTTGCTCTCGGTGACGTTCCCACCGCACCGGGGACAGGGGCCAACGCGCTCCTTGCCAGAAGGGAACAGCACCTCGCCGCCAGGGACCGGGGAACAGGCTGCCGCCAGCTCCCGCACCATGGCAGAGATGGCCTCCATGAAGTCCTCCGGGGACAGCTCCCCCTGCTCCACCTGTTTCAGCCGGTTCTCCCACTCCGCCGTCAGCAGCGGGGATTGCAGCATCTCCGGCAGGACCGTGATGAGAGAATTGCCCTCCTGGGTGGGAATAAGGCTCGTGACCTTTTTGGCCTTCTTCCGCTCCACAAAGCCAGAGGATACCAGCTTTTCCAGGATGCTGGCACGGGTGGCCGGAGTGCCGATGCCCTTGCGCTCCACGTCTTCCGGCATATCCTCCACGCCAGCGCACTCCATGCTTTTGAGGATGGTGTCCTCGGTGAAGTGTTTGGGCGGGGTGGTCTTGCCCTCCTTTACCAGGGCCTCCTTCACGGTCAGGGTTGTATCCCGTGACAGGCCCTCCGGCAGCGCAGCGTCCTTGTTCGGCTCCTTGTCGGCGTAGGCCCTCCAGCCCAGCTCCAGCACTTCCTTCCCCTTGGCGGAAAAGCTGTGACCGCCGCACTCTGCTGTCACAGCGGTTTCGGCGTACCGATAGGCCGGACAGACTGCCCGGAGAAGGGACAGGGCCACCAGCCGCAGTATCTCCCGCTCTCCCGTGGGCAGATCGTCGATATTGATGCCGGTGGCGGCGGTCTTGGTAGGGACAATGGCGTGATGGTCGCTGACCTTGCTGTTGTCGCAGACCTGGGAGGCCAGCACCTTCTCCGGCTCCTTCACGCCGCAGAGGACGGAGGCGATGAAAGTCAAAGCGGGAACATTGCCCTTCATGTCCTCCGTCAGATAGCGGCTGTCCGTCCGGGGGTAGGTGCAGAGCTTTTTCTCATAAAGTTTCTGAAGGTAGTCCAGGGTCTGCTGGGCGGTGTAGCCCAAAGTCCGGTTGGCCTCCCGCTGAAGGGTGGTGAGGTCGTAGAGGGCGGGGGCCTTTTCGGACTTCTCCTTCCGCTCCACTTTCTGGGCCAGCAGCAGCGTATCCTTACATCTATCAGCGAGGGCCTTTGCCTCTGCCTTATTGGAAATCCGCTCTCCGGCGAAGGTCATCCCGCCGCAGTTCAGCTCCACCGTGTAGAACTGTGCAGGCTCAAAGGCCCCAATTTCCGCCTCACGCTGGACCAGCAGGGCCAGAGTGGGTGACATGACCCGACCCACGTTGAGGGTATGGCGGTACATGACAGAAAACAGCCGGGTGGCGTTGATGCCCACCAGCCAATCCGCTTTGGCACGGCACAGGGCGGCGTGGTACAGGCCGTCAAAGTCGCTGCCGGGTCGAAGGTTGGCAAAACCCTCCCGGATGGCGGCATCCTCCATGCTGGAGATCCACAGCCGTTTCATGGGCAGTGTGCATCCCGCCAGATGGTAGGCCGTGCGGAAGATCAGTTCCCCCTCCCGTCCGGCGTCGCAGGCATTGATGACCTCCGTGACCTCCTCCCGGCGCATCAGGGTCCGAAGGGTGTCAAACTGTTCTGTCTTTCTCTTGTCCAGGGTAAAGCGCCAGCTGTCGGGGATGATGGGCAGGTCGTTCCAGCGCCACTTGGCATAGCTGGGGTCATAGACGGCAGCATCCGCCAGCCCCGCCAGATGGCCCACACACCAACTGACGATATAGCCGCCGCCGATCATGTAGCCTTTTCTCTTGCCTCTGGCTCCCAGCACCTTCGCCAGAGCCATGCCCATGGAGGGCTTTTCCGCGATCACGAGTTTCTGTTTGGGCAAAGTCATTCCTCCTTGAAAATGAGGCAAGCGGCCTGGAACTGCACCAGACCGCTTGCAAAAAGGTGATTATATTGTAACGCTATCCTTTCACCGGGGCGGCATCCGCTCCACACCCCGATAGCAGGGCAAAACACATCCAGAGCTTTCGTTCAGCCGTTTGCAGCCATAGCAGGGGTGGCTTTTGGGAACAGGCGGGGCCGGGTCAGGTCTGGCCTGGGCGATGGGAGGCTGCATCATCATCCGTTCCAGCGGACTGCGTGTAAAATATTTCATTCGTCCTCCATGTCCTCGTCCAGGGCATCGTCATCCTCCGGCTCGTCCTCGTCATCCTCCGTGCCGTAGTCGTAGTCGTCCAGGTCGGCGCTGCCCTTGATATTCGGCTTTTTCTTGAAGAATTTCAAATAGGCCACTGTGCCGCCAGCTCCCAGGACCGCCAGCAGCGCCACGATTATCAGTGGATTGCCGCCCTTCTTTTCCGGAGTCTCCGGGGTGGCTGGGGCCTCCGGGGGCTTATCTGGCTCCTGCGGCTCCGGCTCCGGTCCGGCGCACTCGGACATATTGACAGCGCAGACCTCACAGGCGGTATTCACAGCTCCGGCGGCGCATTTGACCGTACAGGAGCAGACGGGCGGGGCTTGTTCCTCCTGTTCGATCAGCGAGAGAAGGTCGGCCTCGTCCACCTGGTTCAGGAAGTGGACGATATTGTCCCCCTCCGCCGCCCGGTCGATGATGATGTAGAAGTAGTGACCGGCACGGCTCTGGACCACGATAAACTGCTTATCTTCTCCGGCCTCGCCGTCAATATCGTCCACCAAGGTCATGTTGCCCTCCGGGGTCAGGGGCTGGGTCTCCACACCGCCCGTAACCGGGGGATTTTCCTCCGTTTCATCCGAAAAGGCGTAAGCGGGGGCGGCACAGGTGGAGAGCATGAGTGTGGCGGACAGCAGCAGGAACAGGGTCTTAAACCGTCTCATAGCTGTCCTCCTTTCGCTCCGTCTCGGGGACCGGCTGGGGCGGTGCGGCCTTGATGAGCGCCGCCAGCTGGTCCGGCGACAGGCCCATGCCTCGCACAAGGCCGATGATGTCCAGATTCTCCAGCTCCATCCGCTGCTTTTCCAGCTCCCGCTGACGGGCCTGGAGTTCTGTGATCTTGGCGGCGTTCTTCTCATACTCGTTGTCGATCTTCTTGATTTTCGGATTCGTTTCTCATCACTCCTTTAGGGAAGTCTGCCGTAGCAGTAAAAATGATTTTGCCAATAATTTGAGGTCAAATCGGCATAGGAAATGGGGTTTCCACAGTGTATCATCATGTTTTCGCCCACATAGATACCACAGTGGGTGGGTGCGTTGGGGTCCGGTGCGTCATAGGTGTTGATGAAAAACACCAAATCGCCGGGGCGGGCATTGGCGGGTGAGACCGGGGTGCAGAGATTACACAGGGCCTTGGCCCCCAGCCGTCCCACGTCCCAGCCGCTGTGATTGATGACCCACGACACAAAGCCGGAACAGTCAAAGGATGTGCTGGGACTGCTGCCGCCCCAGACATAGGGCATCCCCAGATACTTCTCTGCCTCAGTGAGCATGGCAGAGAATACCTCATCTTCCAGCGCCTCCGGGGGAACATCATAGTCCAAATAGTCCTGCCGCTGGGAGGCATTGGGATATTGGCCGATAGGGAACAGGTCTGGCCGGTTGCCTTGGTTTGCCATATAAACGGAGTAGGCGCTCAGTTGATCTTCACTTAGAATGTAGACCGGGAGATGGGACAGGTCGAAGTTATCCAGGGTCACATTGCAGATGTAGTAGTCATAGGGAACTTCCACATCGTAGTCATCACCGTTGCTGTCCGTCCGTGTTTCCGTTCGGTAACGGACTTCCACTTCTACTGTCTGAGTGAGGGTGTACTGCCGGTCAAAGAGCATTTGCAGCGTCCCCTGTACCTCGTTCCTGGTCCATGTTCCCTGATGATAGGCGGTGAGAATAGCAATCAGCACATAGGGGTCATGTCCGATGCTGTCCAGGTCATAACGGTACTCGTCATAGCCGGGGTGGTAACTGGGGTAATTATCCACCTCGTGCTGCAAAGCAGCCTCCAGCGCGGCATAATCTGCCTCGGCCCCCAGCATATCCGCATCCTCGCAGGGATAAGTGCCGCCCGCACTGCTGCCCAGAATGGCCTCGGCCAGCACGGAACAGGAGGACATCATATTCAAGAACATCACCAGAATGAGAAACAAGCCGATGACAATGAGAAAGCCCTTCTTGTGCCGCATGATAAACGCACCAGCTTGTTTGCTTGTTTCTGCTGCGCCTTTCAGCGTGTCGGATACCCGTTCCGCCATGGTGGATGTGGCCTTTGACGCCTCACCAGCCCTCTGCCCGGAACGCTTTGCGGCGGCGTATTGCTTTTTGATGGCCTGTTTTTGCTGCCAGCGTGACAGCGGATTGCTGCCCAGCTCTGGATTGTCCCGGAGGGACTGCCGGTGGAGGGCATTGATCTCCGCCCGTTCTGTGGCCCGGTACTCCCGCAGCTTATGGGCGCGGCGGGAACGCTCCGTCAGATGAACACCGGCCTCGGCGGTCTGCTCCAGCCGGTGTGTGCTCTCCACGCCAACATTATCATCCTCCGCCTCGCTGACCTTGTGGTGCAGCTTGCCGGAGAGTGCCAGCACAGGGGCATCCTTGACCGTATGGGACAGCTTAGAGGGCGGTTTGGGCTTGTTTTCCTCAAATTGCAGCTGGCCCGCAGTTTTAGCAGTTTTCGGATTGGTGGATTTGCCCTTTTTCTTTTTTCCAGCGCCAGATTTTTGCTCGGTCATGCGCCGTTTCATCTTTTTGCGGTCCTTGGGCGGCGGTGCATCTTTCCGCATCGCCGCCCGGTCCGCCTCACGCTCTTTCGCCCGGTCATGCTCCTTCAGACGGCCCCCGTCCTGCTCGGCATCGGTGAAATGGAGACGGGTCTTTCCCTTAGTCGGCACAGTCGTTCTCCGGCATCTCACTGTTGTTCAAGATACGGTCGATGGCGTTCTCGTACACCACCATCGCCTTGGTGATTTCCAGGATATTGGCCGTGACCCGGTTCAGTTGTCCCACAGCCCGCAGAAGATAGGCGGCGGCAGAGGTCTCGCCGTTCATCCCATCATCCTCCATGTCATCTGCCATACCGCCGTCATTCTCCGTGACAGTATCCTCATCCTCATCCTCATCCCAGGCGGGCAGCAGCTCGTCCTCCATCAGCTGGGCCAGATCGTCCGGGGCGCCGCTCTCGGCGTAGGCATCGGAGATGTCCCAGCTCTCATACAGCTCATGGGCCTGCTGCTCGTAGGCGCACAGTGTCCGCATGGCCTGGGACGGCTCCCCGGCCTCCAGGTCCTTCCGCACAGACCGCACCAGCTCCAGCAGCAGATCGTACATCTCCAGTTTGCCGTCAATGTGGCTCAGGTAATCGTCCAGGTGGATGAGATAGATTTCGTTGTCCATAGTCACTCGCTCCTTTCGTTCGTCACAGGTTGATAAGGTACGCCGATGTAGTCCAACACCCTCCCGCAGCCCAATGTGTTGACGCAGAAATCGTGCTGCTCCGGGTGGGTCAGGGCCATGCGCTGAAAGCGGTTCGGTTGCTTTTCCAGGTGAAGGCCGAACATACAGAACATACAGCCTGTCCGCTGTGCGCCGGTGGTGACGAGCTTTCCGCCGTGCTCCACAATGTTCCCATAGATAGAGGCATAGGGAATGCCAGTCATACGCAGATATTGAAGGGCGTCCAGCTCCGTCCAGAAGGACAGCGGCTTGCAGGCGGGGTCCTTAGTGTCATAGGCATTGCAGCCGGTTTGCAGAAACGCCCCCTCCCGCCGCTTACTTTCACAGGCCATGGTCCCCATGATAGCCATCCTGCCAGTTTGACGGGCGTATTTGTGGAGGGGCCTGGTTTTCATAGCGCCGCAGCAATATTCTGAAATGGGAAATGGTGCGTCCAGAAGGATACGCCATTTCAGATACCGCTGACAGTACCAGGAGGGACTGCCATCAGAATTAAGTCCGTTCAGCTGATTGATGGCCCATCTGCTGCCTTTTCTGGCGTAGTAGATACGCTTTGCCACGTCCTTTGATATGACCGGGTATCCGTACTTCTCAATGATCTGGGTGAAGGGTATGACAGGTTGCAGCCATTCCACGTTGGGGACAGAGCGCACAAAGTCCTGTATCTCCGGGTACTCCAATCCGGTATCCGCATAGGCGGCGGGCACGTCAGGATAGAGGTCCCGCACCAAATCCAAAAGTATAGTGGAGTCTTTGCCTCCGCTGAAGGAGACAAAGACCTTGCCGCCGTAGTGTTCGTACCACTCTCGGATTTTTGCCTGGGTAACTTGAATTTTCTGTTCCAGCGGCCACGCCTGCATTGTGCGCAGTTCTTCCTTGGTGCAGACGGCCTCACTCATGCGCCGCCCTCCGAGGTGATCTCATTCAGGCGGGTCGTCATAATGCGGTACAACTCTGTGTCCTTCGGGAAACGGTCAATGAAGGGTAAAATGACGTTGCCGTAGAACAGCAGCCCTTCGCCCTCGCCAGAGTGGGTGACGTAGGACAGTTGATGGGGGGAGATGTTCAGCTGCTTGGCGAGAATCTGCCGGTCGCCTGCCGCCTGATTGAGCATATAGATGAAGTCGCTGTTCTCCAGGATGTTGGCGATCTCCGGGCTTGCCAGGAGGTCTTTGCTGTTCTGGGTAATGCCGGTCGGCACTCCGCCCCATTTTCTGAACCGTTTCCAAATCTCCACGCTCCAGGAGGCCAGCTCGCCCTTCAAGAGCAAATGGAACTCGTCAACGTAGTAGCGGGTGGTCTTGCCAGCGGCCCGGTTGATGGTGACACGGTTCCAGACCTGATCCTGGATGACGAGCATCCCCAACTGTTTCAGCTGCTTGCCCAGCTCCTTGATGTCGTAGCAGACGATACGGTTGTCAATGTCCACATTGGTCCGGTGGTTGAACACATTCAGACTGCCGGTGACATAGATTTCCAGCGCCGTGGCGATGAAGTGGGCCTCCTTTTCCTCCTGTTTCAGCAGAAGGTCGTAGAGGTCCTGCAAAATGGGCATATTCTCCGGGCGGGGGTCCTCAAGGTACTTCCGGTAGACCAGCCGGACACAGCGGTCAATGACGGTCTTTTCCACGGGCTGGAGGCCGTCTTTGCTGCCCACCACGATGTCGCAGAAGGACAGCAGGAAATCCACCTTCAAGGACAGCGGACTTTCATCGTCCGAATAGTCCAGATTAAGGTCCATGGGATTGACATACTGCTTGCTGGTGGGAGAGATTTTAATGACCTGTCCCTCCAGCCGGTGGACCAGGGGAAAATACTCCGCCTCTGGGTCGCAGATGATGATGTCATCATCGGTCACAAGGAAAACATTGAGAATTTCCCGCTTGGCAGAGAAGGACTTGCCGCTCCCAGGAGTGCCAAGGATTAGCCCGTTTGGGTTTTTCAAACGCTTGCGATCAACCATGATGAGGTTGTTGCTCAGGGCATTCAAACCGTAATATAGGGCCTCCCCCTGGTGCTGAAAAAGCTCCTGGGTGGTGAAGGGCACAAAAATAGCGGTGCTTGAGGTTGTCAAGCTCCGCTGTATCTCGATCTGATTGTAGCCCAAGGGCAGAGAGGACATGAGGCCCTGCTCCTGCTGGAAGTCCAGCCGTACCATCTGGCAGTTATGTTTCTGTGCGATGCTGGATGCCTGGAATACGTTGTTGTCCAGCTGCCGCAGGCTGTCCGCCGTGTTCAGCACCAGGAAGGTGAGGAGGAACATCCGCTCATTGCGGCTTTGAAGGTCTTGCAGCAGTTTTTTGGCCTCGTTGCCGTAGGTGGCAAGGTCAGAAGGTATCAGGTCCATGTCATATCCTTGTCTGACTGCCTTTTTCTGCTGTTCAATTTTGGCGCTGTCCAGGTCGGTGATCTTCCGCTTGACCGTCTTGATGGCGTTCACCTGGTCCACGGACTGGATGTGCAGATTGACGATCAGGCTGCTCTCCATGTCCAGGAAGTCCGCCAGCATCCGGTCATTCAATTCCGGGGCCATGATCTGGACAAAGGACACAGCCCCATACTTCCGGCCCATGCGGAACGTCCGGCCATTGCGGAACTCAAAGCTGCTGGGTGCGATGAAGTCCTTGACCGACAGACCGCTGGGGGCCAGCCAGTCCCACGAAAACTGGAACTGCTGCTGGCCGTCCATGTGGAATACACCGTGCATCAGATGCAGGCGCTCCTTACCGTCCATAGGCGATGCCGACACGCCCAGCCGCTTGAAATTGTTGAGGATGTCGGTCTCAACACGCTCCAGCCGGGGCTTTGCCGTCCGAATATTCTCCGCCTCGATGCCAAAGGTCAGGTACTTGGTCTTTGTCAGGCCGTTGTTGCCTTTTGCCAGCTGGTTCTGAAGCATATTGGAGTATTCCGTCCGGACACCGTTGAAATGGTCCCTCCGGGGCTGGATGGTAATGCTCTCTGCATAACCGCCGCTTCCCGCCGCCAAGTTGAGGAAAGACAGTTGAAAACGGATGGAACTGTCGAAATAGTTAAGGAAATCGCACCAGCCGTCAAAAATAGCGGTCTTGTCCTCATTCTGACTGAGCTGGTAGTTAATGTCTTGGAACTGGATAGTTTTAGTGTAATAGGTATCGGTGACACGGCAGATACCGTCCGGGAACATCCTCTGGAAAGGGATGCTGTCCTGAGCGGAGAGTTCCTTCCGGTCGTTCCGTTTTGATGCGGCAATGACAGCCTCGATCTTCTTTCGGTCAGCCCTGGTGAGTTTTTTACCGCTCTGGGCTGTTGCCGGTGTCTGCTCCTTTTTATCGGGCAGAGGTCGAGGGCTGTCCATGAACAATCCGGCTTACCTCCTTATCCAGTTTATCCTGCCGCTCCAGCAGGGCATAGAAGTTATTCGTCCGGTAGGGCCGCTGACGGGGCCGGAGGATGCTGGCCCGGATGATGTTTCCGGCCACCTTCTCCAGGGGCTGGCCGTTTTTCTCATACACGCCCAAAAGGAAAAAGGGCAGCATCACCAGCATCATGCACATGGCGGCGGTGCTGCTCCCCAGGGGCCGCAGGAGAAGGAAGAACAGCGGTGCTCCGATCAGCACTCCAGCTCCAAAACAAATGAGCTGGCGCTTGGTGAGGTTGAACATGACCTTCGTTTTCACGCGGGTCAGGTCCTTGGGTACGGGGACATATGCCAAAAATATCAAGCCTCCTTCTTCACGTTTGAATGGATGTAATCGTCAAATCGGTCCACGGTATGGAATATCCGCTTGTTATTGACCCATCTCTGTAATTGCCGGGTGATCTTCGGGGCGGTGGGGCGCTCATAGACCATCACATAGGGGTCGTAGCCCAGTCCCCGCAGGGTATCCACCCGATAAAGGTCCTGTTCGTGAGTGCTGCCGAAATTGGTGAGGACATACACCCGCCGCCTGCGGTCGCTCTTGATGTTCGTCAGCTCCACAAAGCGGCGGAAATAAGGCGTCAGGTCGGTGTTGGGGTCATCCCATGCGAAATGCACGGCCTTTGTCCGCACCTTGTTCAACAGCGCCACATTGTCCGGCGTTGTCAGCCGGATATCCAGTCCCTGGCAGATGTCTACCATAGCACGGCTGTCCGCCAGCTGGACCAGCAGCTTTTCATGGTCCTGGCAGGCCAGCAGATTGGCATCCAGCAGTTTGATCTCCTTCTCACCGCCCCAGAACTCGGAGAGGTCAGCCACCTGACGGCTCCGCCGCCCCTCCTTGCCGGAAACGATGCAGAAACCGCAGGCACGGGGACAACCTCTGGTGAGAAAGCCGTAGGCGATGCCGGAGAACTGCGGATAGAGGGAGTAGTCCGGGCGGCTGTGTTCCACCACATCCGGGAGATCGGGGCCGGGGCCATAGCCGGTCCCGCCCTTGATGACCTCCCCGGCGTTGGCGATGTAGATGTTGTCCTTGGAGTAGGTATCGGTGAACACCCGGCTTTTGTAGACCACATCGTACCACCCTGCCGGTCGCCACCACTCCACCGTGTCCCCTTGGGCCTTATGGTAGGCGGAAAGTTTCATAAGGCAGAGATTGGGGAAGTTATGACTGTCCACATCCACGAGACCGACCTTCATACCGCCTCCATCGCATCCCGGATGCCCTGCATGATGTAGGCGGCGCAAGGAACGGCGATGCTGTTTCCAAGCATGGAATAACGCTGGGTGTCGCTGATGGACTTTCCATCCACGCCGCTCTCCGTCCAAAAATCCGGGAATCCCATCAACCTCTCGGCCTCTATGGGGAGGAGGCGGCGCACGACCAGCGTCCAATTCTGCAAGCTGCTGTCAGAAAACGCACTGAGAATACTACTTTGCTGTTCTGCCAGCAGCGTTGGAGCTACTTCCTCCTGGTAGCCGATACTTCCTGCCGCACCCCCTGCCTTATGTCGGAAACCGGCGCTGACAATACACAGGTCAGTCTCGCTTTTTATTCCGGCTGGGCGGTTCAGGCCAGCAGCGGAGGCACACAGCGTTCCGGCAATTTTCGGATGCACCAGAAGGGCCTGCTCATGATTACAGTTGAGGGTCGGGGCAATTTCGGTCAGGATTTCCGCCTTGGCCTGTCCTGTTGCCATAGCCAGCGCACCAGCCACTATCGGAAGATTGCCGTGGGTCTGACTGCGAAGGGTAGGAGACAGACCGGAACGCTCCACAGTCAGGGAACTGCCGCCTTGGTCATTCAGTATCTCCACCGCCTGGGGGACAAAGAGGTATTGGTCGTTCCTGGTTGCCAGTGTGCCGCTTTTCTCCACCTGTACCAGCGGTCCCTTGCCGCCGCCCTCACAGCCGCAGCGGATACGCATGGTCGCGGGTATCAACTCCCCCGCGCCTGCCGTTCCAGCGCCGCTTTCAGCAAAGGCGGTAAGTCCTTGCCTCGGCGTTCCGCCCGTCTCAAAATACCGGCGCAGGCTTTTGGGGACAAAGAGTATTTCGCCGGCGCGTTTTCCACCAAAATCTGCGACAAGAAACAAGCGCCTGCGCCGCTGTGCTGTGCCGAAATATTGGGCGTCGTACACGCACCAAGCGAGATCAACGCCTCCGCCTCGTACCATTCCGGCGTCCGCCCACTTTCCAGATCGAGGAATTGGAACTTCGGCCTTTGTGAACGACTGGAGGACAACCTGATAGTCAAGTCCTCCTGCGGATGACAGAGCACCGGGGACGTTCTCGAACAGCGCAAACCTGGGGTATTTGCCATGAGTCGCCTCCCTCATTTCAAAAATGATGCGGATAGCCTCTAAAAAAAGACCGCTCCGCTCGTCCGCCAGTCCCCGGCGCTGGCCCGCCAGTGATAACCCCTGGCAAGGACTTCCAAATGTAATGATGTCCACCGGGGGCAGTTTGGCCCCGTCCAGGCGGGTCACATCGCCAACGTGGGCCATGTCGGGGAAGAATTTTTTCGTGACCGACACGCAGGACGGCACGATCTCGCTGGCCCATAGAGGATGGATGCCATAAAAAGAGGCGGCATAGGGAAAGCCCCCGATGCCGTCAAAGAGAGAACCTAATGTGATCTCCTGCAAATAGTCACCTCACAGCTGTTTTTCGTACCGCAGTTTCTTTTGCGGAGGATAGAGGTCGGCGGCGGGGCGGCGCTTTCCAGTCCAGCGTTCTCCGCCAGCAGGACCGGCGCATTGCCAGCCAGCGGCCCGGAGGCTTGTTCCCGGTTCGGTGTCCAGGGTGTAGGTGATGATCTTCTGATAGCCCATGGCCCTTGCAGCCCGTGCCGCCGCCCCATAGAGCATACTGCAAGCGTTTTCCGCTCCAGTGGTACAGAGGCGGTTGACCTCCAGCGTCAGTCCATCATCCAGATACCGGCTGACTGGACGGCCCATGATTGCCACACCCACCAACTCCCCGTCCCAGGTACAGCCAATGGAAAACTTGTGGCCGGTCACGCCTTTGTGATGCCGGTGGTTCCGCTCAACAAAGGCATTGGCCTCCCGCAGGGATATAGGGGTCAGGGCCAGCACTTCACCGCTCCCCACGGTCCGCGCTCTTCTTCGGGGCAGGGGGCTGGTCTGCCACCTGGGACTTTTTCTGGCTGAGGCTGTTCAGCACCGAGGACCGCTGCATTGCCTGTTCTCCACGGGTGGTAATACGCTCCACCGCCCGCTGGTACTCACCCAGGACAGCACTGTTGAGGGCCTCCCGCATTTCTTTCGTGGTGGGATGGCAAATATCCTGGAAGTTGCCTTGACCGTCCCTCCGGGTGGGCATGGCAACAAACAGGCCGTTCTTTCCATCCACGATCTTCACACCTTTTACAGTGAAACAGCCGCCCAAAGTGATGCTGGCGGTTGCCAGAATATTGCTCTCCTTCTGGGTGGGATAGACCTTCACTTCCAGGTCCAGCTTAGTGGCTTGCGCAGGCTGACCGCCGCCAGCCTCCGGGGATTTGAACTCGTCCATTTTTTCACGCTCCTATTTGATGTAGTATCTCGATATGTCAGTGGGCGGCAAACACGCTCTTTGCGAGGCTCCCGGTTTTGAACAGCGTAAAACACAACAGCACCGTGTAGCCCATGCACGTCCAGATGGCCTTACTGATGTCTGTGCTGGTGGCGATGCTCCGTATCAGCACGGCGTAGATCGCAACGCAGACCATAATCATAAAGCCCTGGAAACCGAGGGCGAACAGGCTTCTGAGATAGCTCTGGCCCATGCCGCCCCACTCCTTGCCCATCATCGCCGCCATGGGGATGGGGGCTACGCTGGTGACGAGGTAAATCTCGATCATCCGCCCGAAGGTAATGACGAAGATGCAGATGGTGAGCGCCCACATGGTAATGCCCACAAAGAAGGACTGTACCCATAGGCCCAGCAGCGGCCCCAGGTCCATCGCCTCCAGAGTGGTCTGCAAATCAGGCAGGATGGTAGTCATGTCGATGCTGGTAGTGCCGGAAATCACGCCGGAGGCGCTATGCACCACACTCTGGGACACATCGAATACAGCCATAACGATATTCCAGGTGTTGCTCACAATGAGGACGGCGCAGGCACTCTTGAAAATCCATTTGAAGAACATCCAGGTGTCTACGTCATTAAGATTATTCCTTTCGGTGAGCATCTGAATCAACTCCAGTGTCATCACCAGTGTCAGGATGATTCCGGCGATGGGAAGGATAACGGTCGTAGAAAGGTTTCTCACCATGTTGAAGATACCGCCGTTCCATGCCTGGGGTGTCAGCCCTACTTGGGTGGAGATTTCCCCCACCTTTTCATTTACACTGTCGAACAGCCCGGAGAGGTTGCTGATGATGCCGCTGATGAGCAACTCTTTCAACCAATCCGTGATAGCGTCCATCAAAAAACCTATGGATGATCTTCTCCTTTCCAGCCAGCAAATTGCCACAGGCTGTTAGATTGAAAAAGCCAGGGCCTCCCCGCCCGGAGGCGGAGAGGCATACCGGCGTTGGCTTGCCCGTGGCGGCAGATCAGGGAGTGACGGCGAACAGGCCGGACAGCAGGGGAACCAGGGTGATGCCGATGAGGGCCACGCCGCCCCCGGCCATGAGCTGCTTCATGCCCTGGCTCTTCGCGCCGGGGTTGTCATTGCCATAGCCCTCCAGCAGGTTGATAACGCCCCACACGCCCAGGCCCGCGCCCAGAGCCACCACGAGAGTCTGCAAAGTGCTGATAGCAGAAGTAAAGAAAGCCATATACGTTCCTCCAAAAATAAATGAAATTTTTGAAGGCACATCCTCCGTGTCCTTTCGTGTACTTTAACAGCGCCGCTTACTTACTCGGCTCCATCTGTTTCTACGTCTACTTCGTACACGTCGTAAACTTCATCGGATTTAGGCTTTAGCCTTGTGGATAGAAAGCGCTCAATGTCAAAAGCGTTTTTCTTATCGTAGTCGGACAGATATTTATAGAGCGGGTGCTTGGTGATGTCGTATTTGTTGGACAAAAACGGCCTCACGCCCCGCAGCTGAAGGATGCACTTGCCTCCGTCCAGAACGGCCAGTTCATCCACGTCCATGAGTGCCTTGCCCAATTTCTGATAATTGAGCGAGTGGGAGGTCTCCCGCCCACGGCTCTCACCTGTGTTGTAAGTGTCAATCGTTTCCTTCCCCAGGGCGGCGGACAGCTCTTTCAGCGTTGTCGGCTCCCTGCCGCCCAGGAAGATGGAACAGTCCATATTGCCGATGATGGTATCGGCGTTGTCCTTGTAGATGGCCTTGAGCTGGGATTGCGCCTGCAATACCAGACAGGCAGAAATCTCACGGCTGCGGATGGTCGCCACCAGCTTTTCCAGCTTTGGTATCTGCCCGATGTTGGCGCACTCGTCGATCAGACAGCGCACATGGACCGGCAGACGGCCTCCGTACACATCGTCCGCTTTCTCGCAAAGAAGGTTGAACAGCTGTGTATACGCCATGGAAATCAAAAAGTTAAAACTGTCATCCGTGTCGCTCATAATGAGGAACAAGGCGGTTTTTCGGTCGCCCAGGGTGTCCAGCTCCAGCTCATCATAGGCCGTGACCTCCCGCAGCTCTGCAATATCGAAGGGGGCCAGCCGTGCGCCGCAGCTCACAAGGATGCTTTTAGCAGTCTTGCCAGCGCTTAACTTAAATTTCTTATACTGGCGCACGGCAAAGTGGTCCGGGGACTTTTCCTCCAGCTCATCAAACATCAGGTCAACGCTGTTTTTGAACTCTTCATCATCCTCCCGGACCTCCATGGAATTGATAAACTCCACCAGTGTAGAGAAGTTTTGTTCCTCTTCCGGAGCCTCATAGTGGATGTAGCCAATTAGCGCCGTGTAGAGCAACGTCTCGGCTTTCTCCCAGAACGGGTCCCCGCCTTTTCCGTCCCCTTTGGTGTTGGCGATCAGGGTCGTAACCAGTTTCAAAATGTCCTTTTCATCATGAATATAGGCAAAAGGGTTATATTTCATGGACTTTTTGAAGTTAATGGTATTCAGCACCTTGATGCGGTAGCCCTTGCGTTGCAGCATCTTTCCTGTTTCAATTATCAGTGTACCTTTCGGGTCCGTGACAACAAAAGAAACCGGATAAGTTTTTGACGTGCATTGCATGAGGTTGGGCTTCAACCAAAAGCGAGTCTTGCCGCTGCCGGAACCGCCCACGATCAGCACGTTTTTGTTCCGGGCCGTTTTGGGGTCCTTCGGGCGGCTGTTCATTGTCAGGCTCTCCGTCTGGGTGAGGATGATGTTGTCCTCGAACTTCGGGGCTACATAGGGGGCGATATCCTGAGCGTTGCCCCAACGGGCTGTACCGTACTCCGCCCCATGCCGGTACTTCTTGGCGTTCTTGCCTTTCATGTAGACGGCAAAGCGCAGACCCACGCCGCAGGCAATGCCCACCAGCAGATCGACCGGATGAAAGCTGGGAGCGGCGCTCTGAAACGCCAGCACCAGCCCGTCCATGATTCTCAGAAGTTTATCCGCCAGACTGACGCCGGGGGCCAGCCGCCACGCCTGTCCCAGTTTGGTGGCGCAGAGACCCAGGATGGCATACGGAAGATTGGGAATGATGAGTTTTTTCAGATTGACCTGTTTCACCGCACCTGCTCCTTCCGTTTCTCCCGGTCAATACTGGGCTTTTTCACCTGAGACCGGAGCTGGGCCAGCCGTTGCAGCACTGAGGGCCGCTGTATCCTGCGGACCTTCTTCCCAGCGTACTCCTGCATAGCGGCGGTGAGGGCGTCCGCATCCCGGCTCTTGAAGAAGATCAGGAACCGGGGCGGGTCATTGGCCCTGTCCCGCTTGACAGCATAGTCCACGCCGTATTTGCGGGCAATACGCTCAAAGGCCCGGATACTGGGGTCTGTCAGCTCCACATTGGACACGCCCTGATTTTGCCCGATGAGCTGCTTGACCGTCTGTTTCCCATGAGGGATGACATCCTGAGATTTGGCCGCTTTGCGATGGGCGAGATATGAGGCAATCGCCGCCTTTATCATCCGCCCGGTGATTTTTGTGCCATTGATTGCCAGGGCCACAGTTTTATTTTCCACTTCTTCCTGGATGGGCGATCACTCCTTTCCGCCAGGATGGGGCCGCGCCAGTGGGCTAGGGTGGGACCACCAGCCTACGCAGCAGAAGTTTTCTGCTCTGCATGATTTTTACCTCTCGTTTCTTCGGCACTTCTGCCGGTGCTGTAAGTATTCGTTCCAATCCTTCCCATGGGGAGGGGGCTTGTAGGACACCACACAGCCCTGCTGGGTGTATTTTTCCTTCATCCGCTCCGCCGCCTCCTTTCCGGGAGCGTCAGCGTCCAGGCAAAGGAAAATGTACTTGATTTGGGGATTTTCCCGCAAATAGGTATCCAGCGGACCCTCGTACAGACCGCAGAGGGCCACGGCGTTGTGGGTGGCATCCCGGTGGAGCGTGCAAAAGCTCATCAGGTCTATGGGGGCCTCAAAGACGTGTACCCGGTCAATGGTGCTGTCGCAGGGCAGGCGGAAACCGATTTCCTTGTCGCTGCCAGGAACGCCCGCCCGGAAAGATGCTCCATTCAGGTCGTAGGTTCCCCGTTTGGCGGCGAATACCGGTTTGTTATCAGCATCGTTGCCGACAAAGACGCAGTTGTGGCGTTCCGCCTCTTCGTACAGCAGACCGGCCTCCACAAAGCCCCGGATGACCGATGGTGCGATGCCTCGCTTTTTCAGATAGGCGGTCACGCGGCGGGTGTCCTCGTTGGCCGGAGGAAGAACAAAAGGGGCCGTCACTGGAGGAGGTGTCCGCTCCTTTTGCTGGACAGGCGGCGGTCTGTCGGGAGCGTCCCGTGACCGTCCATTCCACGCCAGCAGGAAGTCCACCGCCTCCGGAAAACTCTTGCCCTCGAACCGCTGAAGAAAAGCGATAGCGTCCCCGCCCTTTCCCTCGGAGTAGCGGAACCAGGTGCGCCGGTTCTTGATGCGCAGACTGTCCATCTCCTTGGTGGTGTAGTAGCTGCCCACGCGCCGGACCTGATAGCCAAGGGAGGTCAGCAGATCGGGGAGGTCGGTGTTATTGGCATTAGCTAGGTCGTTGGCCGTAAAGATATACTCTCACGCTCCTTCCGGCCAGCCGCCAGCGGTCACTTCTTCCCGCAGCTCCGGCCCTGGCCCTTCACAGTCAGAATGCCGTCCAGGGTGGTGGCGGTGATGTGCAGCCGTTCGGCGGTGGCAATATCGTTTTTCATAGCCTCGGTGACAGTATCCCCGCAGACTACCAGGACATGGGACCGGCGCAGGAGGTCCCGGCTCATGTCCAGGCCGTCCTTGTGTTCCTGGGGGACCCTATCGTTCAGGATGGGGGCCAACAGAAGCAGCGGACAGATGGGGGTGTATCCGGCATCGTAAACCTGACGGCAGTACCGCAGGGCCTTTTCGCTGTTCTGGCAGGCGCTCCCGGTCCAGGGGGCGGTGACGTAGGCAAAGGGTCGCTTCATGGTAATTCTCCTTCCGCTCATTTCGAGCATAAAAATAAGCGGCCCCGTCAGCCGCCGGTACTCATGTCGTGATTGACGAGCATGGTGTAGTGATTGTCCGTGGTGGAGGGTGCATTGAACAGCGCCGCCAGGAGATAGGCCCTGGTGTTCCAGACGCGGGTGGTGTTCTCCCGGATGCCGTCAAGGACCTTCTCGATATGGGCGGAGGTCAGTTGTTCAAACCGATGCTGGACATAAGCGGTGGGATACTCTGCGTCCCGGCCGATCTTCATGGTGGGGCTTTTGGACAGCGCCACCTCCAGCATGATCTCCACGAACTCGTTGAGCTGTTCCCGGTTGCACTGGTCCGCAATCAGGTCATACTCGATCTGCTCCTCGATCTCAGCTCTCTTCTCCAAAATTTCCTTCATTCCCTCCACCGGAGCGGCAGGCGTTTTCGGAGGGGCAGGGGGAGGGAATGAATGAGTTTTTGATCGCTGAGTAATTGATCTTTTCGTTTTTGATTTCTTTATATTTAATTCCGGGCGGTTTTCCGTATCCGGGTCAACCATATCCGGGAAACCCGTATCTGGTAAAGCCGTATCCGGTGCGCCCGTATCTGGCGGCGTATAGGGGATATCATCCTCCGGCGCAGGCGGGTCCGGGGTCTGGGGGCGCTCGTAAATGACATACTCCGTGTCGGTGATGCGCCCATTGGCTCCCCGCAGCTGACGCCGGAGGATGTAACCGGCTTTCTCCAACTCCTTGATGGTGTTCCCAATAGCCTCCACGCCCTCTTTGCAGATGGAGGCCAGCCCCCTCGTGGAGTAGTTCCAGTCATCGGGGAAGGACAGGAACATGGACAGCAGCCCCTTGGCTTTCAGCGACAGGGCGGTGTCCTTCAAGTGATAGTTGCTCATCACGGTGTAACCTTGTGTCCGTTCCACTCGGTAGACGGCCATATCAGATCACTTCCTCAAACAAAAAATTTGGTCACTACTGTTTCGTCAGTTTCAAAAACCGTGTTCCCTCCTTGTCAATCTTGTTGCGGTGAAATCGTCAGCCTTGACGCAAGGCCGGGACTGCACTCGACTTCGTTGCCCCAGACATCCCAGCCGGGAGTTTCCTGCCGTGCGAACAGCTCCACACGGGAAACATCGCCCATCAGGGTGACAATGCGCTCCTGGACTTCATCCGGCTTTTTGCTGTGCCGCTCTACCGGAGAGAGGATGACCTGATGGACAGCGGCGGACTGCCGTTTGGGACTGCCTCTGGTCGCCAGCAGACAGACCTCGGCGTTGGCCCTGGTCCAGTACCCAAGGCCCCAGAACAGGCCGGGAGATTTTCGGTTCTCCTTCACCCAGGTGAACGCCACGGTCTTATAGGTAAATCCCCAGGTGTCAATGACTTCCAGCGCCTCTTTCAGCATGGGGAAGGTGGCCCATAAGAACAAAACACAGTCCCCGGCGGCGAGATCGGACACGGGCAGGGCTTTGATGTCCTCCAGGCGCATAGTGGGGTAATGTTGTTCCGCAGAACGGCCCATACCCTTGCTGGACCATGCCCGGAACGACCAGGGCGGGTCCGCCAGTATCACGTTATACTTCTTCACCGGCGTTCCTTCTGCTGTATCTCCAGGGCAACACAGCCATAGCGGGCAATGAGCAGAGCATTGACGATCAGGCAGAAAGCCGTGGTGTCAATGACTTCTCCGTCCGCCAGATCGGTGAGGGCGATGCCGTCTCCGTTGGCGTAGATGTCCCTCGCCGCCGACAGCAGCGTATAGCCGTGAGGGGAGATGCCTTTGGTGGTCGCATAGGAAAACATGATGCCGTCCCGGTAAAAGCAGTTCGCCGTGCGGTTGGCGGTGTCCGGGTCGGCGGTGAGCATATACATGGCGGCGAAGTAGGCCGGGGTATCTCGCCTGCGTTGAAAGCCCTCCCGCGCTTTCAGCGTCTCCATCCGCTGCCGGTGGCCCTCGTTCAGCCACAGGGAACCGTGGAAGAGCTGGACGGCGGTGCGCAGTTTGGCTCCCAGGCGGGGGTCGTGGGGAAAGCTGTCCAACAGAGCCTCTTCATAGCCGACAACTCCGGCCTCGATGCGCTCCGCCAGCCACGGGCATACCGCATGGGCACAGCCCCTCTTTTTCCCCCTGTATTCGGTGCAAAATTTACATTCCACATCCTCCATCTTGTATTTGAAGTGAGTGGTTTGACTCATGGATTGGTTTGTACTCCTTTCCCGGACACAAAAAACGGACAGAGGAAATTCCCTGTCCGTTGGTAGTCCGATTTGAAATTGTGATGTTACCGCTCCTGACTGCGCTGCCGCTTTTTCATCCAGCCCTCCAGGAGATTGATGATGGTCTCTTCCATCTTCTTCGGCGTATAGGACCGGGGAAAATACTTGCGCAGGGTATCGCCGGTGAACACGATGCGTTCAACCTCCGGCTTTTTCTGCTCCGACATGACGGACAGCATGGTGTCCTCGTCCAGTTTCCCCTCCTGGCTCATTCTCTTCATCCGCTGGGCCTGGGAGAGGGAGGGAGTGGCCTGTTCGCTCTCCATGGTCTCCACCAGAAGGGCCTGTTCCTCCGGTTTCAGATAGGATATCTCCACAGCAGGGGTCATGGCAATTTTCTTATCGTCCACCATCTTTTGCAGCTCCGGGGACAACTCGGTCAGGCGAACATAGCGGCGCACCTGATCTTTGCTAATGCCAGCCTCATCCCCAACTTTCTCAACAGATAACTTCTGTGCAACTTGCGTAGAAGTTAAATCAGTCCGTGCGCCCTGCCGTTTGATGGCCTCCAGCTTCATTTTGAGGGCCTTTGCTTTTTCAATGGGGGAAATATTCTCCCGCTGGATATTGGTGTCCACCATAATAATGATGGCCTCATCCCGGTCCAAGTCTCGGACGATAACCGGCATGGCATCCAGACCGGCCAGTTCACAGGCCCGTTTGCGCCGGTGTCCGGCTACCAGTTCATAACCGCCGTCCTCCCTGGGGCGGGCAATGGCAGGGGTGAGTATTCCCCGCGCCTTTACGCTGTCCAGAGTTTCCCTCATAATATCGTCATCATCCCGGACGGAAAAGGGATGGTCGGGGAAGGGGTGCAGTTCAGACAGCGGTATAATCTGTACGCGCTCCAGAGTAGCGTCCTGGCGGCTTTCCTCCGTGGAAAAAAGGTCATCTACCGATGCCAGCTCTATTTTTTTCGCGCTGCTTTTCAATTTTCAACACCTCCTTCGTCAGGCTTTGATACGCAGCGGCCACTTTCCCGCTAGGGTCATGGGCAAAAATGCTCTTGCCCTCGGCGCTGATCTCCTTCGCCCGGACGGAGTGGGGGATTTCCGTAGAAAAGACCTTGATCTTACCGCCGTAAGTATCCCGCAGCAAGGATGCAGTTTCCTTAGCAAAATTCGTCCGGTTGTCCACCATTGCCAGCAGAATACCGTCGATCTGGAGTTTCGGATTGATCTGTCGCCGCACCTTGGCGATTGTTTGCAGCAGCTGCTCAAGACCTTTCGCCGGAAGATACTCTGCCTGGACAGGAATTATGACCCTGTTGGCCGCGGCCAGAGCGTTGACCGTCAGCATACCCAGGGACGGTTGGCAGTCCAGCAGGATATGGGTGTACTGATTTTTCAACGTGTCCAGATACCGCCGCAGGGTGGTCTCTCTGCTCATGGCATTCACCAGGGAGACCTCCATACCGGACAGCTGGATGTCGGCGGGTATAAGGTCAATGCCCTCCGGGTGGTGCAGAATGCCCTCGCCGGGGGTGATGGTCTGCTCGTTCAGCATCTTTCCCATCATGTCCGAGAGGGTGACGGGCAGGCGGTCCGGTTGGGGATTTCCCAGGCTGATGGTAAGACTGGCCTGGGGGTCGCAATCCACGACTAGCACCTTTTTCCCCGCCTGCGCAAGGCCAGCAGCCAGATTGACACAGCTGGTCGTTTTGGGCACGCCGCCTTTCTGGTTCGCCAGGGCAATCACTTGTGCGTTCATGTTTGTTCACTCCCATACTTTAACTGTGCTTTTGCAAATGGGGTCGAAAAAAAGGGAGGACACAACGAAACTTGCGTTCTCCCTCGAAAACAATATGCTTTTGTCGAATATGGGGGGATTTCATCATCGTTATCCACGGGGTCACTTTTGAGAGCCAATCGCCGCAAACCCGCATGATTACTGACTTTTTTCTGGTTTTATCCGTTCTTAACGAGCAACACTTCTTCAACGTTGACTTTGGCCGGGGACTAATCAAATGCGGTAGCGCCATTGTGCCGTTTATGGACAACTTCCCCAAAAACAAACTCTACCGCTTGATGTCCACGAAATTTTCAGAGCGGGCCGAACCGGAAATGTAGGGCCGGGAGGTGATCTCAGATTGAGAAGATAAAAGAACGGACCTCTGTAAAAAAGGGAGCAAAAGAGAAGGTTGCCGCAGCACCCAAAGAACTGATCCGGCGCGGACTGGATGACGGTACCGAACGTCTGCGAGGACAGTTCCGGGATGCAGCGCAGGGGAGCCAAGGCGCGGATGATTACGGTGGTGACAAAATTGAGGATACTGCTGTTGATGGCTCCAGGCAGGCCGTGCGCAGCGCGGAACAGATCGTCCGCCAGATGCAGCGGAGCAAGGAAAATAACACTGCCATGTCCTGTCCGCAGCCAGAATCTGAGCCGCCGATTGATGCCCCGCCGGACGTTGGCGATTCTACACCCACTGTACAGCCTGTTTCGCCGGTGGACCCGCAACCCAGGGATAGCAGGGGAGCGCCGTCAGTCAGGGAGAGAGAACCGGTTGTAACACAGGGTGTAGCAGAGCATCAGTCTATCAAGGAAAAAGCTGAGAGGATCACGGTTTCCGAAAAGTCTGCTGCCGCTGCTCGTGTCAACCAAGATGGGCCAGCTGTCAAAACAAGGGAGGGGCCTGTAAATGTTGCGCCACAAGATATACGCCATTCACCGCAGCGTCCTCACACGCAGCTTGCCAACATTTCGGACCCACCAGCCGTTGGCGATTCTACGCCCATTGTACAGCCTTCTCCGCCAGTAGACCCGCACCCCAGGGATAGTGGCGTAAAGCCGTCAGTCAGGGCCAGAGAGCCGGTTGTATCGCAGGTTGCAGCAGAGCATCCGCCCATCAAGGAAAAAGCTGAGAGAACCACGGTTTCGGAGAAGCCTGCCACTACTGCTCGTGTCAGTCAAGATGGGCCAGCTGTCAAAACAAGGGAGGGGCCTATAACCGTTGCACCACAAGATATACGCCGTTCGCCGCAGCATCCTCACACGCAGCCTGCCAGCGAATCGTCTCCTGACACTGTTCCAATTATTAAAGAGAAGTCCGTAGAGCCTCATATTTCCGAGAAACCGGCCAGCACCTCACGAATAAGTGCCGAGCGGCGGTCCGTTAAGGTAAAGGAAAGCAGCACGGTAGGTATTGGTGTGACCGATCAGCCGCGCCAGGGTAGGGGAGGGCCTCCCATTAACCAGCAAAAGGTTATGCAGCCAACTACTGCCAGCCAGCAAACGTCAGTTGAAACGCCCGCAATAAAAGAGCATGAACTGACCGCTGATATTAGAACGCGCCCGGACATCTCACAGCTCCCGATCAAGACTAGAGAAGCGGAGCGGGTGATGGAAGGTGCACAAACCGTTCCTGCAAGAGTTGAGCATAGTATCCAGCCCAATCGAACGCCGGGACATTTTGATGTCAGGTCCACGGTGTCACGGCATGAAAAAACTGTTCGGGAAACTGGATTTTATCAGGTACAACCGGATACCGGCATTTCCCATCGCTCACCTGCTCGAAGGAACAGTAAATCTGCAGCTGGTATCAAAGAACGGGCTGATTCTTCCAGACCAAAGGCCAAAATCAAGAAAAACAAGACTGCCATAGGCCGTCCTGCCCGAAAAGCGGTTAAGTCCACAAGCCGTTCTGTACAGACAGCTAGAAAAATTGCTGACCAAATCATTCAGACACGGCAGCGGATTGAGCGTGCCAGGCGGACGCTGCATACGGCGGGAACCATCGTTAAACGGAGCGCCGAAGCTGTGGTCAAAGCATTGCAGGCCACCGGTGCCGCCATGAAGGGCGCGCTGTCCGCCGCCATAGCCGGCGGCGGAATCACCGTTGCTGTTGTGCTGGTCATTTGTTTGGCCGGGTTCCTGTTGGCCTCGCCGCTGGGGATGTTCTTCTCTGACGAGGTCAACACGGGATCCGCCATTCAGGATACCATCGTGCAGTTAAACGGGGAGCTTACCAACAGGATCGAGCAGATCAAGGAGGAAAATCCGTATGACGTGCTGGAGCTGGACAACGCCGGTGTTACCGCCGCCCTGTCCAACTGGCGGGATGTTCTGGCGGTCTATGCGGTCCGTGTCACGACCGACAGTGTAAATCCAAGCGATGTCCTGACGCTAACTGCGGAGAAGCAAACTATCCTCCGGGCTACATTCTGGGATATGAGTGTGATCATTTTTGAAACAGAAACTGTTTCTGGGACGGACAGGCTTCATATCACGATTACCACAAAAAACGCATTGCAAATGGCTGATGAGTATGGCTTTACTGCTGGCCAACGAAAGCTGTTGGAAGAAATGCTGTCTCCTGCCTACCAGGAGTTTTTCCAACAATTGACTGGCAACTTCCGCAACATCACTTTGACAGCGGAACAGATTCAGCAGATCATGGATAATCTGCCCGCCAGCCTCAGCACACAGCGAAAACAGGTGATCCTGACGGCCTATCAGCTCCTGGGGAAGGTCAACTACTTCTGGGGCGGCAAGAGCCTTGTCCTTGGCTGGGATTCCCGCTGGGGAACGCCCAGGGAAGTCACTGCCGCCGGTAGTCCCAGCAGTGGCACCATACGGCCTTACGGGTTGGATTGCTCAGGCTTTGTGGATTGGGTTTTCTATAACGTCAGCAATGGCGGATATGTGATCGGACATGGCGGCGGCGCACGAATGCAGCACCGTTACTGCACCAATATTTCCTGGGGCCAGGCCATCCCCGGCGACCTCGTTTTTTACCCGGAGGATACCCATGTGGGGATAGTCTGCGGGTTTGATGAGGGCGGCAACGTGCTGATTATTCACTGCGCCAGCGGCTCCAATAATGTGGTGGTCACTGGACGCAGAGGCTTTACTTCCATCGCAAGACCCAATTACTATAGCGAATAGCCCACGGGCAAAGGTACGCAAAACAGTACCTTTGCCCGCTTTTCACATGAATCAATACCACATAAAGGAGATTATCATCATGGCAGTTTTTCGTGTTGAACGCAACCAGAATTATACAGTAATGAGCAATTACCATTTGCGTGACAAGAGCCTCTCGTTAAAGGCAAAGGGCCTGCTCTCACAAATCCTCAGCCTCCCAGAAAACTGGGACTATACCCTCACCGGGCTGGCCAAGATCAATGCCGAGGGCAAGGATGCCATCCGCGCCGCCATCGTGGAGCTGGAGCGGGCCGGGTACGTCTGCCGCCGCCAGACCACCGACAAAAATGGCAAATTCAGCGCCAACGAGTACATCATCCGGGAGTACCCTGCCTCCGTTCAGCCGTCGTTGGAAGAACCGCCGTCGGCCCAACCGTCGTCGGAAAACCCGACAACGGGTTTCCCGGCGACGGATTCCACGCCGACGGAAAATCCAACGCAATTAAATATAGACTCAGGAAATAAAGAAAAACAAAATACTGATGCACAAAGTAAAGATCCTTTTCCCTTCTCTTCCGAGTCTCCTGCAGCACCCAGCCCTGCGGCGGCACAGCCGCCGGAACCGAAGGGAAGGGACGTGAAAAAGAGCAGCCCAGTGAGAGAGCAGGAGATGAACGCATACCGGGAGATGATTCGGGAAAATATCAGTTACGATGCCTATCTGCGCGACCATCCCTGGGATGCCGGTCAGCTGGACGAGATGGTGGAGCTGATGGTGGAGACCGTCTGCTCCAGAAGAAAAACCATCCGCGTGGCTGGGAACGATTTTCCCCAGGCGGTGGTCAAGTCCAGACTGCTGAAGCTGGAGGGGGAGCATATCCAATTTGTATTCGACTCTCTCAGGGAAAATACAACGCAGATCCGTAACATGAAACAGTACCTGCTGGCTGTGCTGTACAATGCACCCTCCACCATCGAGAACCATTACGCCGCGCGGGTCAATCATGATTTGTACGGCGATAAATAGCGCGATATAGCGATATAAACATATTTTCGCGGTTAAGCTGGTGCTAAATTGGGGACGGCTCATCCGTCCAATTGTACTTGTGAATGTTTCGCCGGTCGCATTCATCGCACCATTTACATGGATGCCAAATTGCCAGCGAAGTTACGAGGGAACGCATCTGTATGGTTAAAGGATAAAGACAAACTTGATATTCGTGCGAAACCGTTCCAAGAAATAGTCTTCCCTGGCTAAACAAGCAAAGATCATCAAATCTTCTAAGTTCTTTAACACCCGGCCTATTAGTAGGAAAGTGCAAAAGAAGATCTCTGTAACATGACAAAATCACTTCTTTTGCCTCTTTAGTTGCTCTATAGCGATATATGCACATTTCGCCTTCCTTGTCAGGAGAAAAACCATACCCGAACCACCCATGTCGAACACTTCTTCCTGCAAAGTAAGGTGTCAGTTCTTTTTTTAATTCACAGAAGTCACCATAACGTTGCGCTTGGCTCACAACGTCATCCCTACAGCTGGAAAAGGTAAAATAGTCTACATATGGCCAACATGCATCTAAAAATAGGCGAAAGGCTTCATCTATTATACCGATATCCTCTCTGCGACAGCCGTAATACTCTATCCAATTTGACATACAGAACCTCCTTCACAGAAATAAAAAATAACAGTCACTGTAGAAAACGAAAAAATACAGATTTTCCCCTAAAGCTCCACGCACATAACATACATGATGCCTGAAGTAACACAGAAATTCTGCAACTATTCAAACATATATTTCGTGAAATCGTGATTTATAGGTCACAATATATTGTGTGCCAAAGTCAATGATAAGTCCAAATAATTAACGATTATATTATGTGTCTTAGTGATACATCCGGTCAGGAATCGAAGCCGACTTTAGGCCGGATTTTCAGCAGAGCCGCTTTATCGTCCGTGGTGGATATCCAAACTCCGCTTCCTGACCGGATGGAGTAGTACTATGATTCGTTAGACTTACGGGCCGCATAGAAACGGCCCGTAAGTCTAAGCGGATAATTAGAGTTCTTATGGCATCATATCAGATATACCAGAGATGAATCTGTCTATCAGAGTACCCGTTAGAATCGAGTGGATGATAATGAGGAATAAAATTGTGATCACCTTTGTGGGTACATGTACCATGCCATACAATGTCCACTGTCCCTCCCGGAGCGCGCTGAGCTAATTCTCTGGCCAAAACTTCTTTTGTCGTTAAAATCCCAATACGTTCGTTGTTTTGGTATCTTATAGCAAGTGCAGTCGCGTAATCAACAGGAATAGGGCAAACCCATAACATCATATCTGTGCTGTCATATGGCACAAGCACAGCAATAAAGAATTTCTCCCCATCTCGCCAATAAAGTTTTTCTGCTTTGGTATTGCAATTATATCGATCTTCTGACCCATTAGCATGACGCACACGAACAAGTGGAGTAGATGAAGTAAATGTTTGAATTGATACAGATGTTACTGGCGATCCATAATATACACTTGCAGCATCATCTCTGGTGTCCCACAGTGCATTGGAAACTGCACTGCGCATATAAGAAAATGCATTCGTAAATACGCCAACAATGTCAGAGAATGCATTTTCAACCTCATCCCAATAGGCTGCAATAGTTGTGACGATAGAGGTACCAAAAAGTAACGCATAAACTTCAGAAGTCGTGATTGCGGCACCGCCGGCCCCCCCAACAATTGCGCTGGCTGCTCCTGTGAAAGCATAAGTGACGGTTGAAGAAAGGCCCAAATTGGCAAGACCAGAGCGAACAATATCCAATTCGCTACTATATGCATAGATTGCGGGGATAGCTTGAGGATCAAACGAGGGATCTACATTTTCGCGGTGGTATTCGGTAAGCCCTGGGTCAGTGGCAATCTGTGCGAGGAAGATTTGCTGTGCTTCTTCAGAAAGGCTTTGAAAAAGGTCTTTTGCAATTTCTTCCTCTGACACCGGTGAGTTAACGGATACAACTTCTTCAATGTCAGTGCCAAATAAATCGGCGGACGTATCCGCTCCGGTATCCGCTGCAAAGGCCATAGACGCTAATGATAGGAGCATCGTTAGAGAAAGCAGCAGACTTGTAAATCTTTGAAATGTTTTTTGCATCATACCATATTCTCCTTAAACAATCAAGATTTTCTCGAATTTGTAACAGACTTGTCAAATAATTGTATTATCACATCCGTTTACTGAAATATTTGAGGCTTCTTGCCTGATCACCTCCTTATTGAAGGCACCATATATTTCTAGGGAAAACAATACCTTCATGACTGCCTCTATACATAAAGACAACTTTCTTCAAAATGTGCAACAACGATTTTTGATAAAATAAGAGTTGCCCGAAAGCAACTCTTAAAACTCAGTGATTATTTCTAATTTTAGAAGCTCATATGCCGATTTTCTGGCCCTTGTCAGGGCCATTCTTACACTTTCAGGCTTTATCCCCAATTCAACGCCGATTTCCGCAGTAGTCTTTCCCAATATGTAATAGCCTCTCAGAAGGGAACGGCTTCGTGCGTCCATTTTCGACCAAATGTGGGCCAATCCGCTTAAATTGTGTCTTTCTACCAGATACCGCTCCATTTCCTCGCGGTTATTGGCTGGATCAGGGTAGTCAACTTGCTCATCAAAGGGAACTGTTGCCTCTATACGGGTATCACGCAAATAATTTTTTGCTTTATTTTTTGAAGCAGTAATAATATAGTTTACCAAGTGCCTTTGATCTTTTAAGCGAAGTTCTTTGACTTTATCAATCAGGCTAACAAGGACATCCTGTATTAAATCTTCAGTTATCCAGACATTTTGTACAAGCTGAAAAATTTCTCGGTACATTAAGCGATTATAATTCAGGAAGAGGCAAGTCATAAATTCGCGGTCATCATCATCTTCAATAATTAGAATGCAGTATGGTATCATTACTTCACTTCTCCTTATTGTACCGGTTAACCATTGTCGATAATTTCATGTCATCAAGAATAATTGCTAGTGCTTGCCTTCGACTGCGATTCAGATTCCTTATGTCATTGACTAGTTGACCCATTGTCTTTTCACCAATAATAGATTCATCAAAAGCATCTGGTGAGACATTCGCCTTGCACCGTCCCAAAAGATAGTCTGTAGTGACATTAAAGTAGTCTGCTAGAGAAAGAAGTTTATCAACATCTGGGTAGTGTACCCCATTTTCGTAGTTGGAAATGGTCCCTACTGTCACAAACATGGCCTGTGCTAAATCTTTCTGCGTCATCTTGCGATCCTGGCGAAGTTCAGCCAAAATTTCTCCAAACGCTATCATTGCGGTTCCTCGATTCCGGCGTGATTTAACAATTATATAATTTCTAAATAGTTTGTGCTTGAATATATAGATTTACCATAAAATATTGATATTTATAGATAAAAATTCTATTTTTACAATATAAACTGATTGGGTTAGATAAAAATACTATTCCGTTAGGCTAAAGCCGTTGTTGCACTTTTGCCACTTAGGTGTCTATTGATTATAGGAACTTTTATGACATAGGAGCTATACCAATGAGAGACCATGAAAACTTAGATGGCCTTGGTGATATGGATTTTATTCTTTGTCTTTATCAAGAGTTTAAGCCATTGATGTTTGCAACAGCACGGAAGTATTTGGCGAATATCTACGATCAGGAAGATGTTGTCCAAGCGAGTTTAATAAAATTGATTGAGAAGGTGTGCGTTCTAAGAAACAAAGAACGCAGTGCCTTATGTAGCTACATTGTTTATACGGTCAAGAACACAGCACTTAATTACCTGAAACATCAAAACGTTATAACTGCGCATAGTTATAGCATGGATGATTCAATTTCAGAAATACCTTCTGATGCACCGCCTTTAGAGGAATTAATTGAATTGGCTGACCGTAGGAAACAACTGTTCAGAATATGGGATAAGCTACCCGAAATTGATCAGGTGTTGCTGGAAAGTAAATATGTACTTGGACAATCTGATCAGCAGCTTGCAGGCACGGTTTTTGAATGAGTAAACAAATTGTGAACAAATTCCACATTTGCGGAATTGGTCAGGCCACAGAGTATGGATTGTCACATGAATTTTACATAATTTTGTTTGATATATTGAATATTCATTCAACTCGACATGGGTAATTTATGAACAGTCATAGTTTAGACATGGTTTGTTCACAGAATATTAACTCGTTCAAATACCGTGAACACACAGTTTTTCCAACTTGACAAGTTGTTGCGGATACGCTATCATATAATAATAGATATGTTGTCATATGATTTTCTATTTGTCAAGCATTAAAAGTAAATTATTGGAAAATATTTTTGAAGAGGAGGGGTTCTATCATGCGTTTGACTAGAACGTTTTTACTATGTGTTGTCGTGCTTCTTTTTACTTCGTGCGCCTCAAACAGCAATGTAACAAATTCCCCTAAAACAGATTTCATTTCTATAACCGCTATAGAGGACGTGCCAGCATTTGATGAATTCTCTAATTTGCCAATTGATGAAAAACATCGTATCAAGATGGGAATAGAGGATATCCCTATTACTGCATCCTGCAATACCTACTACAACGATTTGATTCAGGATTTTTTACAGGACACGGATGAAGAGAATGTGTTTACTGTGCGCGGCGTTACAGTAGAGCAGGATAATTTGTCTTTGGTTTCAGGAAAAAACAACAAATCTTTATATAATTTGATATTAAATATCAAATTGGAGATGGACACGGTCAAAGTCTATGATACTTACGATCAGCTTGCGAAGGATACTATTGCCCAGATTGTGGAATATTTAGCTGGAGACACCTTCTACGCATTAAAAGTGAAGCGGTGTACAATTTTAATCTACGATCTCACTGGCAATTTGGTCAGGACAGCTGAACGCAATAGTTCTATTACTGATGAATCCATATTCCGGGAGCAGTCAGAGACTGAATATGCCGCTCAAAGCATAGCTTACGATTATGCTGTGAAAAACTCAGAATTTGTTCTGGAAAAATTCGGCGCATTGCCCGATACCAAAGAGTTATATGTGGAGTATTATGTAAAGGACAGTTATTTTGGGAATAAAGAGGATGAAATCAACAAAGGTATTGAGAATCTTGAAAATATTGCTGACAGCATACAGGATTACTTGCTACAAACAAATCAGGTAGATACCTATGTGAAGGAGAACAGTTCGAAGATTCTGACAATCTCTTTCCGGAATGGTGTTATGGAGGATTCGTATAAGGTCTTTAATTTCAAGCTATAGGAATAAATTGAGTATAGGGCAGAGTGACCGAAATGTACAAATCATTCACCGGAATTCCCATGTTCATTCCGCCGCGCTCAGGCTATAATGAGGAATAAGACATGAAAGCAGGAGGCTTTCCCTTAAAAATATATTTTTGTAAAAGGAGACCGTAGATATGTCTATTCTAGTCAGCGGCGGCGCCGGATACATCGGCAGTCACACCTGTGTGGAACTCCTCCAGGCGGGATATGACATCGTAGTGGCGGACAACCTCAGCAATTCCAGCGAGGAGGCCCTCCGCCGGGTGGAGAAGATCACCGGCAAGACCGTCCCCTTCGTCAAGACTGAGCTGTGCAATCCCCATGAGGTGGAGGCCCTTTTTGCCCAGCATCCGGATATCGAAGCAGTGATTCACTTTGCCGGTCTGAAGGCGGTGGGCGAGAGCGTGTCGAAGCCCCTGGAGTATTACAGCAACAACCTGAGCAGTACTTTTATGCTCCTGCAGGCTATGCGCCGCCACAATGTGAAGAACTTCGTCTTCTCCTCCTCCGCTACCGTCTACGGCGATCCCGCCACCGTACCCATCCGGGAGGACTTCCCCACCGGCGGCACAACCAATCCCTACGGTACCACCAAGCTCTTTATTGAGCGCATCCTCATCGACTGCTGCAAGGCCGATCCCAGCCTGAACGTGGCCCTGCTGCGCTACTTTAACCCCATCGGCGCCCACGACAGCGGACTCATCGGCGAGGACCCCAACGGTATCCCCAACAATCTGGTCCCCTACATCGCCCAGGTCGCGGTGGGCAAGCTGGAGAAGCTGCATGTTTTCGGCAATGACTACAACACCCCGGACGGCACCGGCGTGCGGGATTACATCCATGTGGTGGACTTGGCCCAGGGCCATCTGGCGGCGCTGAAAAAGCTGGAGACCAACTGCGGTCTTCTCATCTGCAACCTGGGTACCGGCAAGGGCTACAGCGTGATGGATATTCTCCACGCCTATGAAAAAGCCTGCGGCAAGACGCTGCCCTACACGGTGGACCCCCGCCGTCCCGGCGATATCGCCGCCTGTTACGCCGACCCGGCCAAGGCCAGAGACGTACTGGGCTGGTCCGCCAAGTACGGCATTGAGGAGATGTGCGCCTCCTCCTGGAAGTGGCAGTCTATGAACCCCAACGGCTATCACAAATAAATCGGGTCCCTCTGCAAAATTCCAGCCAAAAATGTTGACAATTCCGCCGTTCTCCTGTAGAATAGGTGGCGCAAGCAGGACAGACAGCCGCGTGGCCGGGGAAAACCCGGTCATGAGGAAAGTCCGGGCTCCACAGGGCAAGGATAACGGGTAACGCCCGCCGAAGGCGACTTCAGGAAAAGTGCAACAGAAATAAACCGCCGCGCCGTCCGGTGCGGTAAGGATGGAAAGGCGAGGTAAGAGCTCACCCGCCGGCTGGAGACTGTCCGGCGCTGTAAACTCTATCCGGAGCAACACCGTGGGAGAACGTAAGGCCGGCCCGGCTGTTCTCAAGGAGGTGGCTGGAGCGGTCTGGCAACGGGCCGCCTAGATAGATGGCTGTCAAATACAGAACCCGGCTTACAGTCCTGGTTGTACCTGTAACGGAGAGGCTGTCTCTGATTGATTCTTGGAATCAAAAGGAGACAGCCTCTCCATTCTGCTGCCCTGCACCCTGCATTCTTCCCCCAGCGGAAGGACAATTTGTTGGATCGTCAAATTTCCCCTTGACAAATACCCCCGAAGGGTATATAGTATATCCAGACACTCCCCAATACCCCCAGGAGGTATATCAGTGGAAAATTCCTGCAATTGTCAGAAAACCAGAGCGCGCAGCGAGGACGAGCTTAAAAAGCTGTACAACAGGCTCAGCCGCATCGAAGGCCAGGTGCGGGGCCTGCGGGAAATGCTGCAAAAGGACGTGTACTGCCCGGATATTCTCATCCAGGTTTCTGCCGTCAATGCCGCCCTGAACAGCTTCAGCCGGGAACTGCTCAGCGAACACCTGCGCACCTGCGTGGCCGACGGCCTGCGCCAAGGGAACGGTCAGGTGATCGACGAGCTGGCGGAGGTGCTCCGAAAGCTGATGAAATAACGGTCGGGATTCCCCACTCCCGGCGGGAATCCTGCCCATCAATCCATCCCAGAAAGTCAGGTGCTTTTAATGAAACAGACCTTTAACGTTACAGGAATGACCTGTTCGGCCTGCTCCGCCCATGTGGAAAAGGCCGTCAGCAAAACCCCCGGCGTGTCCGCAGTGAATGTCAACCTGCTGTCCAACAACATGCAGGTCACATACGACGAGGGGGCGGTGTCGGCGGACGAGATCATCGGCGCGGTCACGGCCTCCGGCTACGGCGCCTCCCTCCCCCAGAAAGCGGCGCAGTCCCAGACAGCATCCAAAGAGGACGTCATGTCCGGGGAGCTGGCCTGGATGAAGCGGCGGCTGGTGTGGTCCTTCGTTTTCCTGATCCCCCTGTTCTATATCTCCATGGGCCATATGATGGGCGCACCGATTCCAGGTTTCCTCACGGGTATGGAAAATGCCCTCTCCTTCGCTTTTATTCAATTTTTGCTGACCCTGCCCATCATGTACCTCAACGATAAGTATTACAAGACCGGTTTCAAAACCCTCCTCCGCGGCGCGCCCAATATGGACTCCCTTATTGCCGTGGGTTCCATCGCCGCCGTCATTTACGGCGTGTTCGCCATCTTCCAGATCGGCTATGGTCTGGGGCATGGCGACATGGACCTGGTGGAGCAGTACCATATGGACCTCTACTTTGAGTCCGCCGGTATGATTCTCACCCTGATTACCCTGGGCAAATTTCTGGAGACCCGCTCCAAGGGCAAGACCAGCGAGGCGATTACCCGTCTGATGGATTTGGCTCCCAAGACAGCCAGCGTGCTCCGCAACGGCGTGGAGGTGGAGATCCCAGTGGAGGAGGTCCGGGTGGGCGACAGAATCGCCGTCCGGCCAGGCCAGGCCATCCCTGTAGACGGCGTGATCGTCGAGGGGGCATCTGCCGTGGACGAGAGCGCCCTCACCGGCGAGAGCCTCCCGGTAGACAAGACCGTGGGCGACAAAGTCGCTGCCGCATCTATCAACAAATCCGGCGCGTTCATTTTTGAGGCCCTGCGGGTGGGCGAGGATACCACGCTTGCCCAGATGATCCGGCTGGTGGAGGAGGCGTCCTCCTCCAAGGCCCCCATTGCCAAGCTGGCCGACAAAGTGGCGGGCGTCTTCGTTCCTGTGGTGATGGTGATTGCCGCCGTTACTGCAATTGTCTGGCTCGCTGCTACTGGAAGCGTCACCCGCGCCCTCACCGGCGGCGTAGCTGTGCTGGTCATCTCCTGTCCCTGCGCCCTGGGTCTGGCCACGCCTGTGGCCATTATGGTGGGAACCGGAAAAGGTGCGGAAAACGGTATCCTGGTCAAGTCCGCCGAGGCCCTGGAAACCCTGCACACCATTGACACCGTGGTGCTGGATAAAACCGGTACGCTTACCCAGGGCAAACCCCAGGTAACGGATATTCTGCCCGCCTCCGGTCTCACAGAGAGCGCCCTGCTGGGCCTTGCCGCCTGCATGGAGGCTCCCTCCGAACATCCTCTGGGTACGGCTATTGTGGAGGCCGCCGTCAGCCGCGGCCTGCCCCAATCCCCTGTACAGGATTTCCAGGCCGTCCATGGCCGGGGCCTGCGGGCTTCCCTGGGAGGATATGTCTGTCTGGCCGGAAACCGGGCTATGATGGAGGAAGCGGGTATTGACCTGCTGCCTTGGCTGGACCGGACGGAGGAATTGGCTTCCCAGGGGAAAACGCCCCTCTTCTTTGCCAAGGGTGCGTCCCTGCTGGGCGTGATTGCCGTGGCGGACACCCCGAAACCTACCAGCCGGGCTGCAGTTAACGCATTCCAGGAGCTGGGCATCAATGTCATTATGCTCACCGGCGACAACTACCGCACCGCCGATGCCATTGGTGAACAGCTGGGCGTATCAGAGGTCATGGCGGAGGTCATGCCCCAGGACAAGGAACGGAAGATCGCACAGCTCCAGGAGGAGGGCCGGAAGGTCGCCATGGTGGGCGACGGCATCAACGACGCCCCCGCCCTGGCACGGGCCGACGTGGGTCTGGCCATCGGTGCGGGAACAGATGTGGCAATTGAGTCGGCAGACATCGTGCTGATGAAAAGCGACCTGATGGACGCCGCCGCCGCTGTGGAACTGAGCCGGGCTACCATCCGCAATATTAAACAGAATCTGTTCTGGGCGTTCTTTTACAACTCCCTGGGCATTCCCCTGGCAGCAGGTGTATTTGCACCCATACTCCACTGGCAGCTCAACCCCATGTTTGCTGCCGCCGCCATGAGCTTGAGCAGTGTGTGCGTGGTATCCAACGCCCTGCGGCTGCGGTTCTTCAAGAGCCGCTTTCAATCCGGCCCCGAAACCAAAACGTCCGAAATCCCGGAGTCCATGGCAGACCAGCTTGAGGCTCTGGAGACCGGCGCGCCTGTCTTCCCGGAGGAGGCCGCTGCGGAAAATTATCAGGAAAACAAATCAATGCAAGGAGGAACTATTGCTATGGAAAAGACACTGACAATCAAGGGCATGATGTGCGCCCACTGCTCTGGCCGTGTGGAAAAGGCCCTCAACGACCTGCCCGGCGTAACCGCTACAGTGAATCTGGAGGCCGGTACCGCTACGGTTAAGGGCGATGCAGACGATGCCGTCCTGACTAAAGCCGTAACCGATGCGGGGTATACCGTTACTGGTATTGCATAATGTCTTGGAACTGCACAGGCAGAGCGGTGATGTAAAAAATGCGAGGACCGGCATGGCTTAACGCTATGCCGGTCCTCATTTTATGGCGCCCAAATTCAGCGAACCCTTGTAAAAGGTTGCGGGAAGCTATAAAGAGATAGTGCCGTTACAGTTCCATTTCATGTTTTTTCTTTGTGGTGCCCTTGGCGGCTTTGGGGCGGTCGCCTCCCTCTTGGGCGACGCCGTTTCTTTCAATGCGCCGTGATACGCTTCCAGCACTTCCTTACATCTACATAGGACCTACTCCGCAACCACGAAACCAATGAAAGGCAAGCATTCCGAGTGAAAAAAGTGGTATAATAGGTGCAAGCAAAAAATAGCGGGAAAGGCGAAAAGGCTTGCATTTGAGGGGGCAGGGCAGATGTACAAGGACAGCAGTGAGCTTCAAATTGAGGATTTTGTGTTTCCGTATGGAAGATTGGACCCTGAAAACGATTGGGTCAAACTGGCGGCAATGGTCCCCTGGGAGACGGCGGAGGAGCGGTACGCAACGCAGTTTGTGGATAACGGTCATCCGGCCCATCCCTGCCGGATGGCGTTGAGCGCTATGGACGCTGGCCAGAGCACATTCTGGCGGACAAGCTTTACCGGAACCGGCAGACATTGGCTTTCTGCGTGAACTGCTAGGTCTGCGTTGGAGCGATCTGGACCTGGAGGGCAGAACCGTGACGATCTCACAGGGCCTCGTATCTTTCTACGATGATGAACAGGGCCAATGGACAACTTCGGCGGATGGCCTGAAAAACAGGTACCGCCACCGCATGATTCCCTTAGTCAACAATGAACTGATTGAACGGCTCAGAACAAAGCCCCGCGAGATCATCCCAAGCGGGATGAAGAATGCCGTTCAGACAGAATACGTCTTTCATAGTCCCTTCGGGAAGCCCTACCAGCCTAATAACTGGGCTAATCGTGTCTACCGCCCATTCATGAAAGACCTTCTTGCAGCTCACCCGGAATTGCCGGAACTATCTGCCCACGAGCTGCGTCACACACGGGCAACTTTATGGGTTGCACAGGGCATAGACCCTCTTATGGTCATCCGGCTGCTGGGCCACTGCGATATGAAGATGCTGACCAGGATCTATGGCCACACCACCGTTGAAACGCTAAGGAAAGCTCTGACCGACACAAATACAGTTCTTTTATAATGAAAAATCAACCAGGAGGACAGGTAATTTGAAGAATTATCTAATATATCCACTTGATAAATTAGCTAATTTGCGATATACTAAGCGTAGCGAGGAGGTGTTGCTATGATTGGCGCGACTGCAACTGCAACAGAGATGCAGAATAATTTTGGAAAATATCTGAGCCTTGTCATGTCCGGGCAGGAAATCATCGTAACCAAGAATGGCCGGGAGGTAGGACGCTTTATCCCGAAGGATGCAGCGGTTTCCTATCTGACAGATTCCCTGACAGGTATTTTGAAAGGTGACTGTGACCTCGACCAGGCGAGAGCGGAAAGGCTGTATGAAAAGTATGAAACTGCTGATTGACGCAAATATACTGTTGGATGTCCTTCAGAACCGGGAACCGTTTGTTGGAGCGTCATCGGTTATCTGGAAGCTCTGCGAAACGGAGAAAGCGGTGGGTTATGCTGCGGTACTGACTTTTGCGAATCTGGTTTATGTCATGCGAAAGCAACTTGATCTAGGGAAGATTTCGGAAGTTCTGCGCCAATTGTCCCTGATCTTTTCGCTGGTGGAACTCACGCCTGTCGATCTTGCCCACGCTGCGGAATTGCAATGGGATGATTTTGAAGATGCTGTGCAGAGTGTTACCGCAGAAAAGGTATGTGCGGACTATATCATCACCAGAAATATTCGGGATTTTGCCAAGAGCAAGGTGACAGCGGTTACTCCCTCTGAGCTTTTGGCACGGATTTGAGGGCTAAAGTTCAAACTGGTGCAAACAAAAACTTTTTGCCTTCATAAAAAATAGCGGGAGGACAGAAAAATCAGCTGCCCTCCCGCTGTCGTATCGGTGTCGTACACGCACCTTGTTTTCTTTTTTGTGTCGTAATCGTGTCGTATATCCCCGGAATTTTCTTTTTCCAGGACAAAGCAAAAGCCCCAGAACCATTGCGGCTCTAGGGCTTTCATTGAACCGCGCCTACACTATAGATGCCAAGCAGACTTTTTAACTATTCCTTGCACTAATGCTTTAGTGTAAGGGACAAAACCTTAGGACGGGCACCTTTGTTATACCTAAAGCCCAAAGCGTGTCGGATGATCTCCGGCAAATAGTATTTATCGCCATCGCGTTTTAAATACCCTTCTGAAATCATGCTTTTTTCCTCGATACTACTTAATTGCGTATGTCCTGGATCGAGGGGCAACACCTTGTCATCAGGAGGCAGTTGCTCAAGTCTTTCAAAAATTGGCTTTAATGCAGTATATTCCTGTTTAACTTCTTCCATTTTCTCAGTAGAACAAGTGGATACTGCTGCCCGGATTTCTGCTGGCATTAAATATCGATCATTGTACGTGGGGCGCTTATTATTGGGTTTAGTCGCATATTTTAAAAAACGGATAATATCTCGAGCCTGTAGCTGTCCATTGAAATCTGACAACGCTGCTAAAATCCATCTTGACGAATATGCTTCATTAGAAGACGGTTTCCCCAACTTTAATCCCCATAGCCGGACTAAGTTTTCTTCAATCACATCTTGTGATGCACTATCAATCTCTTTGGGGCCTTTATAAAATCCATCAATAGCCTGATTGACAAGCCATACCGCCAATCTTAGTGCTTCGTTGGAGGACCACTTTAATTCCGCCTGCCGGTATGTTTGCTCAAACTGTTTGAAGTTAACAGGAATTGATGCTTGAGCCATGTCACGTCTTAAAAAGATAATAATCCCTAAATTGCGATATTTAGCAATAATTTGGGTTACTATATCCTGACAGAGAAATCTTATCGCTTTCTTCTCCTCATCAAATTTTGAGACTTGGTTGAGAATATCTTCTAAACCATCGATCAGAAATATTACTTTCTTTCCGCATGTTTCTAATGCTTGGTCAGCCTCATCCAAAGTGTTCCAAGCTGGATTGACAGAAGATGCTATCAAATTCTCCCAAAACTCCATCCAGTCAGAACATTTTGCTTTTTTTTGTTCCAATTTCTGCCCATTATCTAAAAAGACACTGTCTTCAACATGAGCACACGAAATATTTTGATTTATATTTTGTATACAGGCTTTTAATACATCAATCAGCTCACTTGAATTTTTAGTCGCAATAATAGGGAGAAAATAGCAATCTGGCATATTTGCAGGGAGATTATTTAGCGTTTCACAAAAGTGGTTCCAATCCAATGTTTCGACCATTTTTTTGTATAGAAAAGTCTTCCCTGCACCCTTTGCACCCATGATGACAGTGGCCGGAAGGGTGTCGCTGTACTTCCTACTCAAGTATTTCAGAGATTCTGTCATAAGAACTTCAAATTTGTTACTGCTTTCCGCCGTTAACTGTAGTCCAGCAAGCTCATGGATACGTTTTAGGGCATCGTTTCTCTCATTTTCGTCGACACTACTTTGTGAGACATTTGTTTCTGCATTGTAATTCTGACGGATTAATTTCTGTAATTTTAGATATAAATCTCTTCCAGTCAAATTGTTAAGAATCTGCTTCATAGAAACAAGATGAATCAGTTCGCTGGCAAAAGGCAACTCCGTTATTACATTGTCGATATATGAAGCGCTTTCCTCAACAAATGGGGCCTGTTCGTAATATTGGAGTAGCTCACTGAGCATTTCATTTTTTTCACTATCAGTCAGAGCCTCTGGAATCATATTCAGGAACACTTCCGGAAGCATAGTATCTTCCTTAATTGAAAGTCCCCGCATTAAATATTTTAGAATGATTTCTGTGCCTTTAATCGACTGAGTCGAGGTTGATGTGACCAAATATTTTTTAACCCTAGGATCTAGTAGAAGAGTAGAAGAAAATTCGCTGATACCGGCTCGTAAATCTACAAGCGCTGCCGAAAGTTTTAGGCGATCACATATTTTAGAAATAACAGTAGCTAGGGCATATTCCTTACTTCGCCCATTTATAATACTGTCTGGCGTGGCATATAAATCGAGCAATTGTTCCTCGTATCGATACGTTGGAATAAAAACATGCTCAATAGTTCGGGTCGGCGTTTCAATTGCAATCGTCGTATTCTTGATTTTTGAGCATGCTAATTCAACAATTTGCTCCATATCCGTGTTATCTTGAATCAGTGTGAGCAAATCAAGGTAGCTGAACGTATCGTCACCCAAGCAATCTTGCAACCACGTTAGGCCTGGAGCCTCAATGTCAGACTCCACTATCAAAAGTCTAGCGGAGTCTGTTTCTTCAAATACTGTTGACCATGCTTTAGCATATGCGATAAGAGACAATGTCCGACCAACACCTCCCTTATAGGAATGAAATGCTACCAAGGGCTTGGGCAACACAGGAGGTTCTTGGTATGGATAGGATGTAGTTCTGTACAGAATGTTTCGAAATAGAGGAAGTATAGGTTTTTCTTGGCAAGATTGAGTTTCTTCCTCATAAATCGGCAGGCCAACATTTCCAATGTCTAGTTTGATTTGTTTTTCGTCCTTATCAAAATGATTCCCCAAAAGGCTATTCAGAGTCTGATCAGCTGAGTGCCTCATTGATTCCTTTCTGTATACAGTTATTGCGGATGGATAGACTTCAATTAAATCAAAATCCTCTTTCCACAGTTGCTGATTCATAAGACAATGTCGCTCTACATCTTTCCATGAATAAAACTGCATGAACTACACCTGCTCTCTTAACCAATCTGCAA